>Ga0065721_10003828_pt1 | contig 69284 bp, 61 predicted proteins | sample Mesricmetagenome_FD_59108 | JGI IMG/M metagenome (GOLD analysis project Ga0065721, IMG submission 59108) | Mesophilic microbial community from rice straw/compost enrichment Sample: eDNA_1 v2 (version 2) | ecosystem: Engineered > Solid waste > Grass > Composting > Bioreactor | place: USA: Davis... | reverse complement strand
AAGCCGATCGTCTTGCCGTCCGCCCGGCCGGGCACCTCAATGATTCCCATCCCTTTGGGCGTCCGGCTCATCTTGTAACCCAGCCGCTCGACTTCCCGGGCCATATAAGCCATAATGTCCATGCAAAAGCCGCTGGGACTCGGAATGCCCAGCAGCTCCTTCAACTGCCCGGAAATATAATCCCGGTTCAGCTCCGGCTTCAACGCCTTGGCCATCGTTCTTGCGCCTCCTTTGCCATATCCGCCGCATCCGGCTTCCGGCCACCCGCTTCCGGCTTCCTCCGGACAGGGTCTTGCCATCCTGACTGCGATCCATCGCCTTGGCCGCTCACACGCATCGCTCGGCTACGGCTTCCGCGGTCCCGTGCTTTGCCGAACGATAAGCTGAGGCTCGAGCGAGGTCAGCTTTTTCACCTTTTCCTTGTTCATCAAGCCCTTCAGCACTTGAACCGCCGCTTTGCCAAGCTCGTTCGCCTGCTGGGAGACGGTCGTCAGCTCCGGAATAAAGTGATGCGCCAGCGGAATATCGTCGAACCCGACGACGGACATATCGTCCGGAACCTTCAGGCCGGCTTCGGCCGCCGCCTTGATCGCTCCGATCGCCGTGTAATCGTTGACGCAAACGACGGCCGTCGGCTTCTCCTTCATATCCAGCAGCTTCAGCATTTGCTTCTTGCCCGAATCCATGGAGAAGCTGTCCGGCAGCAGCCATTCCTCCCGAACGTCCAGCCCTTCCTCCTTCATCGTCTTGCGGAAGGCCCGCAGCTTGATGGAAGTCGTCGTCATATGGCTTTCCCCGCCGATAAAGCCGATCTCCTTATGGCCCAGCTCGACCAAATGCCGTACGGCAAGAGCGGTTCCCGCCGATTCGTCCGTCGCGACCCGGACCAGATCGGTGTTGCGCAATCCCCCGTTGACCAGCACGGTCGGGATAACGCTTGCATGCTGCACCAGCTCCTGCACCAAATGGTCGTCGCAATGCTTCAAGTTTATTCTCCCGCCCAAAAAAATAAGGCCGTCCACGCGCTTCTCCCGCAAAATGCTCAGATATTCCGACTCCTTGGCGTAATCGCCGACCGAATTGCTGAGCAGAAACGTATATCCCGACTGCTGAGCTTCCTGCTCCGCGCCCGCGAACACTTCCGGGAAAAAGGGGTTGGTCAAATCGGGCACGATAACGCCGATAATGCCGGTTTCTTTTTTGAGCAGGCTTCTCGCCATCGCATTAGGCTGAAAATTGTATTTTGCGATTAGCCCTTCTATCTTGGCGCGGGTAGACTCCTTAACCGGAGCGGTATCGTTCAGCACCCGGGATACCGTGGCGACCGATACCTTCGCCTCTTTGGCAATGTCGTATATGGTGACCTGTCTCAAGCCTAACGCTTCCTTCCTGCTATCGATTCTCGTCATATTATAGCAAAAATCGGCCATATATTGTAATGCGTTACAAAGCCCGAAGATCGAAAGGGGCAGGCTCGTCGCTCAACGATCGTTCCTGCCCCGGCTGAAAGTGTCAGCTTTTTTTCTATTTGATTTGATCCAGCTTATGCCAATGCCGATTCGAATGGCCGTCGTACAGGAGGCGAACCGAGTCGGGCCGTCTGCCCTCCTCGTCGAACAAGATCAGCTCGTTGCCGGTTTCCTTCAGCCAGGCCATCGGGATTTTGTAATCCTCCTGCGGCCCGATTTGCCAATAACGGCCCAAATCCCGCCCGTTCAACAGCGCAAATCCTTTGCTCATGCCGGTCAGTCGCAGCTTCAGCCGCGGATTGGCCTCCTCCGGAATGGCCGGAAGATCGAATTCGCTGCGGTACCATGCCGGTCCGCGCCCGCTTTCGACAAGGTCTGCGCCTGTCCCGGCGGAGGCGGCGCCGTACGCTGTCCACGCCGCAAGCGGCGCAGCGGTCCGATCTCCCGCCGCTCCTGCCGGTCCTTCCAGCGGCGCCGACGACCACATGTTCAGCTTCTTCGATTTGTCGTAAATGTGAAGCTCCAGCCGGTTCAGCGGCGTTCGAGCCACCGGCATTTCGATCGTGTTGCGGCCTGCCGCCGCATAGGCGGAAATATCGACAGTATGGTAACTGAACCAGTTCTGGTAACCGTCCAGCGCGACCTCCTTGCCGTTGATCCGGAGGCCGTTCGTCAACGCGCCGACCAAAATAGCCCCTTCATCCTCCTTCAGCTCGAATGTGCGGGTTAACGGGGCGGCAAATTCCCCGGCATGCACCTCGTCCAATTGAACGAGACCTTCGCCGGATGTCCAGTCCCTGCGAAGATCGACGGCCGCACCGTCCATATAGACCGGGCCGAAAATGCCTTTTTCCTCGCCCAAATAAGGAGAAAAGTTGAGACTTCCCATATGCTGCACCAGAAGCTGAACCTTGTTGCGTCCCTGTTCCAGCCGAACGGCGGCGGATGCCGCGCCGACCTGGCTGATCATCGCCTGCTCCCGCCCGTTGACGTACAAACGCGCGGAATCCTGAATCGCCGTAAATACTAGAACGCTTTCCTGCTCCCGTGCGCACTCGATTTCGCTGCTGTATACGAGATAGCCGAATTCCCGGCCCAGCTCGGCAAATCCGCGAGGCCGCGAGGCCGTCTCGCCCGAGCCGTACGAAAGGTCCGCGGCTTGCCGTTTCCATTCGGCCAAGCTCGGCCGCGGCAAGGCGATGAGGCCGTTGCCGGCCTGCCAGGCTTCCGCCGCCGCATGGCCGGGGCCGCCTGCGGCCTCCTGGCCCCAGTCTCCGAGCAGAAGCAGGTCGGTATCGCCGTCCCCCGCCGCCTTGACGGTGCCGTCGGCGGCCAGGTCCACATCCTCGCAGCCGATCGCCCACCGAACGGCGCGATCCTGCTGCAATCTCCAGGCGCGATCCGACATATGGCCGCTGAGCGCGATCACTTCCACTTTCTGTCCGCCGACGCTCAACCGAATGCGCTGCGGCGTCTGGAAGCGGAAGGCGTCCAGATGCAGCTCCCGACCTTCTTGACGGATCTCGTGCCGGACAGACTGCTCGTTGTCGTACCGGATCGTCTGATCGGCTTCCAATACGATGTTCGCCCTTCCGCCGTCCTCTCCGGCCAAAATAACGGTTTGCACGTCCCCGAGCCGGTCGTTGCCGATCAGGAATGCTCCGCAGGTCAGCTTCAGGCCAGGCATAATCTCGTAACGGTCCAGAATCGGAACAATTTGTCCCGGCTTGATCGATACCGGAATCGTCCGGCCGCTCTCGAGCGTAATCGGGAACGTCTCCTTCTCCGGCCTGCGGCTTTCGGCAAACCAGAGCTTTTGCCCGTTCCGCTGCCGGCCCGCAAGCTTGACGCCCTCCCCGCCGCGCGCCTCATGACCGTCCGGCACCGGCTCCGACTCGAGCAAAAACCCGCTGAGCGCCTGCGTAAACAGGGATACTTTTTTGGCCGTACGATATTTGTTCGTCACTCTCCCATATTCCGACAAAGGCGCGTCGTAGTCGTAGGAGGTCACCATATAAATATCGCTGCTGCCGACCGTCCGGCCGCCGTAGCCTCCGAAGTTGGTGCCGCCAAAAAACATATAATGGCTGATGCCATCAAAGCCGGCGCGAATCGCTTCCATTATCCGCTTCTCGTACAGGTCGGCCGTCTTCTGCGTCGCCGAAGGCGCGCCCCAATGCTCGAACCAGCCGGTCCAAAATTCGGTGACCAGCTTCGGAACGTCCGGCTGCTTGCGCATCAGCTTCTCGTAATGTCCGTCCGCGCCGGACCAGAAATTCGCGCCTTCGATCGTGCCTTCCGCGCCGCCCTCGCACGTAATGAGCGGCACGTCGATGCCCCGTTCCAGCAGCCCGTCGCGCAGGCCGTTCATATACAGCTTGCCCGCCGCGTCGTCGGCCAAATAACCATATTCGTTCTCGACCTGCACCAGGATCACGCTGCCGCCCTGCGTAATTTGGCGGGCGCGAATGATCGGGGTAATGCGGTCAAAATATAAATTCACGTACTTGAGGTACGTTTCGTTGTTCGTTCTGAACTTAATGTCCGGCTTCGTCTTCAGCCAGTACGGAAATCCGCCAAAATCCCATTCCGCGCATATGAACGGACCCGGCCGGGCGATTACATAGAGACCGAGCTCGGCGCACAGGTCGAGGAAGGCTCCGCAATCGTTGTCGCCGTCGAAGTCCCATACGCCTTCCTGCGGTTCATGCACGTTCCAGGCGAAATAAGTGTCGATGCAGTTCATTCCCGCCAGCTTCGCCTTAACCAGCACCTCTCTCCATTCCTCCCGGGGCATGCGGAAATAATGAATGGCCGCGCTGTTCAGAAACACTCTCTCTTCTCCGACAATAAAGCTCTTCGCATCGTAGCGAAGCTGCGCGCTTTGCCCGGTTCGGCCCGTTGCCGTTTGTTCTCTATAACCTGCTAAAGTTTGCGTCATAATCCCTGTCCTTCCTTTGTATGAACGGCGGCTTCGGCCTTAGGCGGCATCCGGTCGTCCGACTGTGATGAAACGGGTTTCATTAACCCGGTAAAAAGACTGAAACCCCTGCCCAGCCGAGCCGCCATTTATGAAATGGGTTTCATTCTTTATGTATAAATTATAGAACCAGCTGTAAACGCTGTCAATGATGTTTGCCGCCTTCTCGCGACTTTGCCCGAAATCCGCTGGCCGGAGACACGCCGCCCTCATCGGGCGGCGTCTCTAGCCGCACACCCAAGCCGTCTTACAGCTTCAGCCGGAAGACTGCCTTGTTTTCCAGCCCGCGGATCGGCGGGGTCCACTCCTGGTCGGGCGGCGTCGACTGCAGCGCGTCCTCCGCCATCTGAAGCTTGGCGTCCAAACCGTCGATATGATGAAGCGCAACGGCTTCGGGCAGCTGCGGCTGCACCGGGCTTCCCCACTCGCCCAGATTATGATGGGACAGCACCATATGCTGCAGCGCCGTCACGACCGGAGCGCCCGGATCGATGTCCAGCTTAACCGCCGCCTCGGCGATCCAGTTGGACACCATGCTGATATGGCCGATCAGCTTGCCGTGGTTGCTGTAATCGCTTACCATGCCGTATTCGGATATCATCTCCTCCGGCTTGGCGATATCGTGAAGAATGATGCCGGCCTTCAGCAAATCCTCGTTCAGGAACGGACGCTGCCGGCACAGGAAATCTCCCAGCTCCAGCATGCGCGCCACATGATAGGCCAGCCCTCCGTAATAGGCATGATGAAACGATTTGGCCGCCGGAGAGGACGGCATCCGGTCCTTCACCTTGCCGAAGCAATACGAGACGATCCGTTTCATCTCCTCGTGCTTGATCGCTTCAATCGTATCGGTAATATAAGCGATGAGTTCCTTCGAATCGACCGGCGCGCTGCGGATAAAGTCGGTCAGCGATACGCCGTCCTCCTCCGTCGCCAGGCGCAGCCGGATAATTTTGACCTGAAGCTTGTCCCGGTAAGTTTGAACGACGCCTTGCACCTTGACAAGGCTCATCGGCACAAACGTTTCGATATCGGTTTTGCTTGCGTCCCAAAACTTAGCCGACACCTGCCCCGTCGAATCCGCCAGCACCAAATCGAGAAAATCTTTCGGATTGGCCGTATTGGTCAGCTTGGCCTCGACTTCCTTAATCAAATAATAGCCGACGAATTCGTCGCCGTCCTTCATATGCTTGATTTCTGTCGTCATGCGATCACTCCCTATCAACAGATTATCGCAGGCGGGAGCGTTTTGCATCTGTTTTTTGCTGCATGTGCCGATTTCCTCATGCCGCTCTTCTATCCTTGTTCTTATACTGCGCTTATCCCGGGGTCACGTCCCTTCCTTCCGGCCGAATCGTCCCGTGAACAGCAGCAGAAGGAACGACAACCCGATCGAACAAGCCGTCCAGGCCCAGGCCATCGCCGTTTGGCCGGTGTCGACAGCGACGTAGATGGCCGTCGGAATCGTCTGCGTCTTCCCCGGAATGTTGCCCGCAATCATCAAGGTTGCGCCGAACTCGCCCAGCCCCCGGGCAAATCCGAGCACAAAAGCCGTCACGACAGAACGCCGCGCCAGCGGCAGCGTAATATACCGGAATACCTGCCCTTCGTTTGCGCCGTTTGAGCGCGCCGCTTCCTCCAGCTCCCGGTCGACCCCGTCGAAGCCGGTTCGCATCGTTTGGTACACCAGCGGAAAAGCGACGACCGCGGACGCGATTACCGCCGCCCACCACGAGAAAATAATCGGAGCGTCAAAAAGCCTCTCGGCGAGCTGGCCGATCCAGCTTCGCCTTCCGAGCATCGTCAGCAAAACAAAGCCGACGACGGTCGGCGGGAGAACTAACGGAAGCATGAGCGCGGTTTCCAGCCATATCCGGCCCCGGAACCTGCTTCTGGACATTCGCCACGCGGTCCATATCCCGATCAGCGCCGCCGCAACGCTGGAGACGAGGGTGACTTGCAAGGAAAACAACACGGGGGGCCACAGCTCGGACCAATTCAAGGCCGCACCCGGCGCTGCGACAATAAAAGCGCTCATGGAGCTTTCCGGAAGCCGTACCGTTCAAAGACGGCCATGGCCTCTTCGCTTTGGAAAAAGGCCAGCAGCTCTTTCGCCATGTCGGGATGCTTCGAGGCGGCAACGGCAGCGGCGGGATAAAGGATGGGAGCGTGGCTGCCGGCGTCGACGGCGAAGGCGATACGGGCCTCGTCCGAAGCGATGGCGTCCGTCCGGTAGACGAATCCGGCATCGGCATTGCCCGTCTCGACGTATTGCAGCACCTGCCGCACGTCCTTGGCTTGCACCAGCTTACCCTGCAGACGCTCCCACAGCTGCTCGCCTTCCAACGCCTCCTTGGCATATCCGCCGGCCGGCACGCTTTCCGGAATGCCGATCGCAATCCGCTTCATGCCGTCTCCTTCCAAATCGCGCAAGCCTTTGATGTCGTGACCGCCTTCGGCCGGCACGATTACGACCAGCTCGCCAGCGAGCAGCTGAACGTGCGAGTCGGCAACCGCCAGTCCGGCATTCACGAATTCATCCATGTTTCGGGAAGCGGCGGAAATAAACAGATCGGCGGGTGCCCCTTCCTGAATCTGCTTCTGCAGCGTGCCGGAAGCGCCAAAATTGTAAAGCAGCTTCGTATCCTGATGCCGCTCTTCATATAAAGCGCCGATTTCCTTCACGGCCTCGGTCAAGCTTGCCGCCGCCGAGACGGTCAGCTCGACCGGCTTCTGCCCGCCGGAACGGTCTCCGGCGCCGCCGCATGCCGGCAATGCGAGAAGCGCAAGCAGCATAACCGCGGCCCGGAGCGTGTGCGCGCCCCCCCGGCTTCGATACCCGCTTTGCATGGCCGGTTCCGGCCGTCCTTCCATTTCTTTCGAACCCTGCCGTCTGCTTGTTATCCAACCGTGCATCTTCTCCCACTCCCTTTTATCTCTATGTATGGTTTCGTTATATTTAGATATAATTATATCTATTTAGTATGTAAATTGTAAATCGTTACGCTTGGCAAAAGCGGACCCGCTCTCATTCCCGCATGCGTTAAGTATGTTAAAATAAATTATCATTCGAACCGAATTTATGGAGGCGGAATCCGCATGTCTCAAGAGGTATCCTATACGGCCGAGGAAATCGCCAAACTTCTGAAAATATCGAAACTGACCGTCTACGATCTGATCAAAAAAGGGGAGCTTCCGTCTTACCGCGTCGGCAAGCAAATGCGGGTGGACGCTTCCGATCTGGAAGCTTACAAGCGGCGAAGCCGAACGGCGGCGCCGTACGCCCGCGGTCCGGAACGCGCGGCGGGCGCTCCCCCGGCCTATGACGGGCCTGCCGGGTTCGCCGCGCCATATGCAGGTTCGGCAGCGGGTGCCGCCGAATCTGCCGGCTTGGGTACGGCTGCAAGCGCCGCCCAACCTGCCGGCTTGGAGACGGCCCCGGAAGCTGCCGCCGGAGCGGCGGCGGGAACCTCCCGGCCGTCCGGAGCGGCGGCTTATCCGCTGACGGCGGGCGCTCCCGCGAGCTTGCCCGTTGTCATTACGGGCCAAGATATGAGTCTCGACATCTTGGCCCGCCATCTGGAGCAGGCCAATCCGGGCATGCGCCCCTTGCGTTCGCAAGCCGGAAGCCTGGAAGGATTGATCGGCCTGTTCAAGGGAGAAGCCGACGTGGCCAGCACCCATCTGCTGGACGGCGACACCGGCGAATATAATTTGCCCTATATTCGCAAGCTGCTCGTCGGTTTTCCGTACATCGTCGTCAACCTGCTGTCGCGGCAAGCCGGCCTGTACACGGCCAAAGGCAACCCGCTGGCGATTCGCGCCTGGTCCGACCTGGCCCGGCCGGGGCTGCGCATCGCCTGCCGGGAGCCCGGCTCCGGCGCCCGCGTGCTGCTGGACGAGCAGCTTCGCCTTCACGGCTTGAAGCCGGAAGGGCTGGCAGGCGGCCGCGTCTTGACGAATCATCTGTCCGTCGCCGCCGCCGTCGCCGCCGGCGAAGCCGATCTGGGCGTCGGCACCGAACGGGCGGCTTCCATCGTCGGCGGCGTCGATTTTGTCCCGTTGATTCAGGAGCGTTACGATCTCGTCATCGTCAAAAAACCGCAAAACGCCGCTTGGATCTCTTCGCTGCTGGACATCGTCCGTTCCGCGGCTTTTCGGCAGGAGCTTGGCGCGATCGCGGGCTATGACCTGTCCGACACCGGACGGATCTTGCTGGAGACATAAAGCGGCAACAGGCCAAGCGCATCTGCCCGCGAATGCAACAACCGCGAATCCCTCAGGCATGTCTTGCCGGCGTAAGCTACGGAGCAGATTTCGAATTTTGTCCATTTAAATGAAGGAGGCATCGCTTCATGCACGATCGCAATCGCAACAAACATACGGATCACGCACATCGCTGGGAGACGCTGGCCCGGATGCTGAATGAAGGAAGACGCATCGCCGTGCTTACCGGGGCGGGCATCAGCACGGACAGCGGCTTGCCCGATTTCCGCTCAAAAGGCGGCATCTTCGACAACGAGCTGCGCGTCGAGGACATCTTGTCGGAGTCGTATTTTCACGCACAGCCGAAACGGTTCTGGGAGCATTTCAAATCGATCTTCCGATTCGAGGAGCTGCATCAATGCAAGCCGAACGCCGGACATCTGCTGTTGAAGGAATTGGAGGAGAAAGGCAAGGAGGTCGTCGTCATTACCCAAAATATCGACGGCCTGCATGGCAAGGCCGGAAGCCGGCGCGTGCTGGAGGTGCATGGAACGCTGAGCACCGCCGCCTGCCCCAAATGCAAGGAGCGTTACGGCGCGGAAGCGGTCATGAGCTCGCCGGTGCCGCGGTGCGGGAAGGACGGTTTTATTTTGAAACCGGATGTGGTGCTGTACGGGGGGCGCGTGCTGCATATGGAGGAAGCCTATGAAGCCGTTCGGCAGGCCGACGTCTTTGTCGTCATGGGCACATCTCTTCAAGTCTATCCCGTCAAAGACTTGCCTTATGCCGTTGACCGCGGCCGCACGAAGTCGGTCATCGTCAATCGGGAGCCGACCGGAATGGACGGCCTGTTCGATCTGGTCATTCACGACGAGATTCGCACGGCGGCGGAACAATTGAGTGGACGGCTTCTCTAGCCGGAACGGTCACGGATTTGTCGATCGCTAATCAGTAACATTTCATTTCTACGTCCGCCCCGTCGTTCGTTATCGTTACTTTGGCGCTTCCCGCCAAATATTCCGTATACCCGCATACGATCGTCTCCTTCAAGGAGCCGGCCGGATCCGTATATTTCAAATAAACGGCCCCTTCGCCATGCAGCTCGAGCACCGGTTCAAATTTGGCTTTGCCGCCGCTTGCGATCGCCTTGTCGATGCGATCCGTCGACGACCCGTTTACGATTCCGGTCTCCAACGCCATAATATCGAAGTCCGACTCGTTGTCAATCAGAATCGTAAAGCTTCTCATAAAATTGGCGATATCCGATTTTTCCGCCCAATCCCAACCCCGTATGCCTGCTGCCAGCAGCGCTCCAAATGCGCCAATGCACAGCACTAAAAGCAGCACTCTTTTTTTGTTCACCAGCGGTCCCGCCTTCCTGATTTATGACGAACGGTTTGCCTACCTGGACGAAACCTAGGCTCGCAAAGTTGCAATGGGGCTTGGAACGACGCCCGTATCCTCCGTCGCCCGGCTCAGCGCAGCACGCGGCATTCGGCCTCCTTCGAAATGAAACGTCCATGTCAATATTTACGTATAATTTATTATCCTTGCGCGTGAAGGAGGAATTCCGAATGGAGCTTTATTTCAAAGACAATTTTTTCAACAGCGGAGTCACGGAAATTATGGATGCTTCGGGTGCCAATGCCGGCATGCTGGACTTGAAAAGCGCCTTCAGCGCCTCGCTGTCCGTCTACGGGCCGGATCAGCAGCTTCTCTATACCGCTAAATTCCCCTTTTTCTCAAGAGGTTGGGAAATATCCGATGCGGATGGCCGCGTCGTCGGCGTGCTTCGCGCCAAATTCAGCTTGTTCAGCAAGCGTTACCAATACAACACGGACCATCGCGGAACGTATATGATCGAATCTCCGGCTTTTTCGAAATCCTATACGATTCTTGACGATGCGGAGTCGACGGCGGCCTTGTTCGACCGCACGAGCCAGTGGCCGCAATCCGGTTCGTTCCGTTTGCAGAACCATTCCGATCGGCTTGATTTGTATGAGCTGGTCGCCGTCGTGATGGGCGTGCACAGCATTCAGAAGGCGGCCGCAAGCTCCGCCGCTTCCACCTAGCCGGCATCGGCGCTTGCCTTTACAATTGCGCAAAGCCCCATTATAATAAGTAACTGATCGAACTATTTTCGGGGTATGGCGCAGCCTGGTAGCGCGCACCCTTGGGGTGGGTGAGGTCGCAGGTTCAAATCCTGTTACTCCGATATTTGTGTTAACCGAAAAACCGCTTCCCGCGTGAGACTTAAGCTCATGTGGGAAGTGGTTTTTTGGTTGCGTAAGTTTGGAGGCAGTTCATCCTTTTCAAAGTTTCACAGCCAATTTCAAAGATGTCGTTGAACCTGGGACGGGAAACGATTGAATACGAGTAAAAGGTGAGATGTGACTATAACGGACATGAGGGAAGCTTAGAAAGCCAAAAGCAGAAGCACACAGCTGTAACGGACATGAGGATAGCTTAAAACCCAAAAAAGCTGTTTCATATGCGCAAACCATCCGCTAAGATGCACGGGTGTCCATTAAAACGAAACATTGTACGATTTACCTCACTAAGCTTCTCGGATGTCCGTTAGCGAATCGTTTGCAATGGAAACCCGCTCGATCGTAATGAGACAAGCCTTAGCCTCTAGTTATACGGGACAGACCGCCCAACAGCATGGGCATTCCGATCGCTATGCAGACGAGTTTGACGAGCATGCCAAGCTGTAAGGTTGGGAAAGCCGAGAGGTCGTGTTGGGGAGCCCTTCCAAGCAGTAAATCACATTCAATAATACGGATATAGCTTTGAATATGAATCAGTGATTATAATGAAGAATAGTGTTGCTGATCATATCATTATTGCAGTAACAGTTAATTACCCATCTGACGTAGGAGAGAACATATGAAGAAGAGAATAGCAATCATAGCTGCAGTAACAGCTCTTGTTGTCGGTTTATTTTTATTTACATTACCTGATTACAAATCATTTACCTATGTCGGCCGGACGATTCTATGGGGAGAATCTGATTTCTATGATCACGAAAAGTTTGCATATAAGGAAATCAAGAATGGCAGCAACACGTTTACGTTCGACTATGAGATTAAGGAAGATGACATCAATACATTGCTGGAAGATATTCATTATACTTACAAGCAAAAGACATATGCGATTGATGATGTGGATCAGTTTTTCACTGAAACAGATACCACCTCATTCATAGTGATTAAAGATGACAAGGTGATTTACGAACGTTATTTCAACAATTACGATAGAGAGTCCATTAATACGTCCTTTTCAATGGCCAAATCGTTTTTATCCTTTCTCATCGGCAAAGCCGTAGAGGAAGGTTACATTGAGAGCATTGACGCGCCCATAACAAAATACATACCAGAATTGGATGGTAGAGGATTTGAAGAAATAAGTGTTAAACATCTTCTAATGATGTCCTCAGGCATCCGTTATCGGGAAGGGCAATTGTTGCTTGGGGATGATGCCAAAACATATTATTCCCCTAATCTCAGACGTTTGGCAATAGAAGAAACCCAAATTGTCGAACCTCCGGGAGGACGGTTCTTATACAACAACTATCATCCGCTCTTATTGGGATTAATTTTGGAAAGAGCCACAAAACAAAGCGTTGCGGACTATCTGCACGAAACGCTTTGGAAGCCAATTGGCATGGAGTACTCGGCATCTTGGAGCATCGATAGCCAAAAACATGGGTTTGAGAAAATGGAAAGCGGGATTAACGCCACGTCCATTGATTATGCAAAGTTTGGAAGACTATTTTTACATAATGGCAACTGGGAAGGTGAACAGATTATTTCCAGTCAATGGGTAACGGAATCCACAACCGCCATGGCAGAGCCACGGGATGATTATTATGATAACTATTCAGATTGGGATTTTTTTAAACGCAATCAAGGCTATTATAAGTATATGTGGTGGGGTTATCAGCGGGATGAAGATGACTACGACTTCTTCGCCAATGGCAAATACGGTCAAATCATCTACGTCAGCCCCAAACATAACGTCGTCATTGTTCGAAATGGCGTCACAACCGGAAAGGTGGATTGGTGGCCAGACATTTTGTTTGAGCTGGTTAGTAAACTTTAATAAACAAAGGGCTAAAAGGATAAAAACCGCATTGACTGCTCTGATATAGTTCGAGCCGTCAACGCGGTTTTCATTTGTCCAGAACAGTCACAAAAAATCCGGAAACACTTTCGGGGACAGAATGAACCGAGCAGCATGATAACTCGGCCAAACAAGACGCGGCTGTTGGAAATCAATGTGTGTTCATTCCGCTGTACTTCGCCGTTATAAGCTTCAACGATTCCCCTTATCCTTTGGACAAATGGAGCAATACGAGCGCTCGCCCTCCGTCATATAGTAGAGACAGCAAGTTTTGCGGATGCGAATCGGCTGTTCGTATTCGGGCAGCTTCACTTTGGCCGAATGAAACTTGGCCAGCGGATTTGTTCGTTCTCCAAACAAGCCGCCGGGAGCCGAAAGCAAATATTCATAATCTTCCCGAACGCGCTCCAGTTGCTCGGAGCTGGCGGTCGCTTCGGTGATTCGTTTCTCGTACAGCCAATAGACGTTGACGGCCGTATTTTCCCAGAGTGTGGCGGCGGAAACGCGATTGGCTTTCGAAAGCGAGCGCCACAGCCGGGCGATGTTTCCCTCGAACAAGCCGCTCAGCACCCGATCCCGCCATACGCGGCGATCCTTCTCCGGTGCTGCCGTCGTCCGCCAATCGGCCAGCCGCAATCCGGGCAGCCAAATTCCGTCCTCGCGAAACTTCGATTCAATCGAACAATTGTCGATGGCCGCGTCCAGACCTTTGTTGTATATCGACATGGCGTACAGTACCGGGACGGCGGTCATGTAGCTGTATCGCTTGGCGAACAGCGAGCCGCCCACGGCCCTGTCGCCGGCATCGAACAGCCGTGACACCCGGTCGATATAATGGCTGCATTCCGATGCGGACAACAGCCGATTGGACGGGATCGAATGGTCCGTGTCCGCCGACGCTTCCCCCGTCAGGCGAAAATCGGCGCACAGCGTATCGAGTTCTTCCTTGGCAAACGCCGCCTGAATAGCGGTTGGCATGTCGCTCTTCCTCCCTGCGAATATTTCCGTTTATTGATGACGACTGCGGTACAGCAAATAGATGAAAAACGGCGCTCCGATGCCCGAGACGAATACGCCGGCCGGTATATCGAGCGGCAAAAAGGCGGTCCGCGCCACGACATCGGCCAACGCTACAATGATGCTGCCGATTAGCGCCGAGACAGGCACGAGGTAACCGAACGAGCGGCCGACCAGCTTTCTTGCCATATGGGGCGCGATAAGCCCGACAAATCCGATTCCCCCCGCATACGCCACGGCCGCGCCGGCCAGCGCGACGCTGATGGCCAGCATGCCAAGGCGATGCAGTTGCACCCTCACGCCGAGACCGGATGCCGTCTCGTCTCCCAATTGCAGCGTATTGGCGGATTTTGCGCCGAGCAGCGACAGCGGGATGAGCAGCGCGACCCACGGCAGCAGCGATAAGACGTCGCTCATTTTGGCGCCGTAGACGGTGCCTGTCATCCAACGATAAGCCCGGATGGTCGAATATTCGTCGCTCAAGACGATCATCATCGTCGTCAGCGCTCCCATGCACGCCGCCAGCCCGATGCCGACAAGCACAAGCCGGACGGGCGTAATGCCCTTGCGCCAGGCCAAAGCATAAATCAAAGCGGATACGGCCGCCGCGCCGGCGATCGCCGCGAGCGGAAGCCACTTGAGGCTTACGCTTCCGGCCATGTAGGTAATAAAAAACACAGCGGCGAAGGAAGCGCCGTTCGTCACGCCGATCACATCGGGCGACCCGAGCGGATTGCGGACGATTCCTTGCAAAATCAATCCCGCGACGCCAAGCGCGGCGCCGGCCAGCATCGCCAGCAGCATACGCGGCAGGCGAAGCGTATGGATGGTGAAGTTATGCTCGCCGCTCCCCGTCCCGAACAGATGCTTCAGCGTCTCGACCGGGCTCAGCATCGTGCTCCCTGCGGACAATCCGCCAACAAATAAAATAACGGACAAGACCGTCAGCACAGCGATAACCGTCCAGGCTTTCTTGCGCAGCAATAAGGATACCGTTTCCGAGGGAACGGGGCTCGCTTGCCGAATCTCGTTGCTCATGAGCGTCTCGACCTCCTCCGCGCCAAATATACAAAAAACGGTGTTCCGATCACGGCTGTCATCACCCCGATCGGCATTTCCTGCGGCATGATGACAAACCGGGCCGCCACGTCGGCGAGCAGCAGCAGGCTGCCGCCAAGCAAGGCGCAATACGGAATGATCCAGCGGTAGTCGATGCCGACAAGTCCGCGGGCGATGTGGGGGATGACCAGGCCGATAAAGCCGATCGATCCGCCGACCGCCACCGAACCGCCGGCGAGCACGACGATAACGGCGATCATGGCCGTTTTGACCCAAAGCGTTTTTTGGCCCAGCCCTTTCGCTACTTCCTCACCCGAAGTCAAAATGTTAATCGAATGACCGAGCAGCAAAGCGGCGATCCATCCGCCGGCCATAAACGGCAAGATCGGCAGCAGCATGTCCACCGTTCTCCCGGCGACGGAGCCGGCCAGCCAGAACAGCACGCTTTCCAGACCCTGCTGGTTCGTGACCAGCACGCCTTGCGTCAGCGATACGAACAAGGCGGATATCGCAGCACCCGCCAGCACAAACTTTAAGGGCGACATGCCGCCTCGTCCGGCAGACCCCAGCACATACACCATCAAAGCGGCGGCAGCCGCTCCCGCAAATCCTATCCACATATAATGAATTAAGGAGTGCACCGAAAAATAAGCGGCCGCGGCGACGATAAAGAAAATGGCGCCAGAATTAATGCCGAAAATGCTTGGCGATGCCAGCGGGTTTTTCGTTAACGCCTGAAGGAGCGCCCCGGCAATAGCCAGGCTCGCTCCAATAACTGCGGCGATCGCCGCGCGGGAAAGACGCGATGTAATAACGATGACATGCTCCTGGACGGAAGCGTCATGACGGAACAAGGCTTCCCAGACCGTTCCCAGACCGATCGGCGTCTGGCCGAAAGCCAGACTGGCGGCAAATGCGGCCATAAAGATGAGCAGCGACAAGCCCAGTCCCGCCCATTTGTAAACGGTCCGGGGAAATAGATGCGTCATTCTTATTTCTCCAGTTCAAAATGATCGTAAAGCTGATCCAGCAACAGATGAGCGGACTTGTAGCCGCCTCCCAAATTCCAAATAATTTCGTCGATGACGTAAACTTGATTCGACTTGACGGCGTCAAGATTTTGCCACAGCGGATGGCTCTTCCATTCTTCGTATGTCTTTAACACCGCAGGCTCGTTGCTTGGATCCGACAGGAAGACGAAGAATACGTCCGCGTTCATGCTCGGAATGCTCTCTTTGTCGGTCAGTCTCAAAATGACCGTTCCTTTGTCGGCTTCTTCCTGCTGATATTCGGAACGGACAAAGCCGAGCTCGTTCAAAATATCGCCGGCGTAACCCGTAACGTAGATGCGGGCATGGTCGGCCCGGAAGTTCAGCACCGCCGCTTCGATCGGCCATTGGTCGCCCAGCTTCGCTTCAATCTTCTGTTTGAAATCGGCCACGCGGGCATCCCATTCGGCAATGAGCCGATCCGCTTCGGCGTCCATGTTCAACGCTTGCCCCATCATTTCAGCCGTTTCCTTGAATTTGTACACGGTCTCATGCACAATCGTCGGAGCGATTTGGGACAGCTGCTCATAAATCTCTTCATTGCGCGTCTGAGAGGCGACGATCAAATCCGGCTTGAGCTTCGCGATTTCCTCCAGGTTCGGCTGCGTTTCTTCTCCGACAACCGTAACGCCCTCCAGATCCGCTCTCAAATATTCGAAAAACGGCTGTTCCGCCCACGATTCGACGGCGCCGACCGGCTTGATGCCCAAAGCGACGGCCACGTCGGTCGCGCCTTGGTACAACGTGACGACTCGTTGCGGCGTACCCTTAATCGGCGTGGAGCCCATGGCATGCTCGATCGTGCGTACCTCTTCTTCCGCTCCGGCGTTGCCGCCGTTGCCGGCATTGCCGCCCGACGTTTCTTCTTGCTGCTGCGGCGGCTGCGTCGCTTCTTCTTGCGGCGCGTTTTGCCCGCAGCCGGCGATCAATACCGCCAGCATCAGTATAAACGCCATCATTGCCGTAACTTTGTTGGACTTGAACATGATGAGTTTCTCCCCTTCAAAAATATAGAATATGAGTTATTAATAATAATCATTCTCAATATGTAAGTGAAAGTTAACTCGCATTTCCTCGGGGCGTTCTTGGTCGTACTCGGCACGTACTCGTACGTACTTGCCGTACTGCACGTGCTTGTAAGTACTTGCGCGTACTCGGCACATACCCGACTAAGGATTGAGTATGTGCTAGGTCGCAGCCCCCGGAAGCGAGCTCGCTTATGGTGATAATGATTATCATTACTCAAATGATATTAATCGAGATGATCTCTTCTGTCAAGTCTTTGCCGGCTATTCCGTATACGCTCGATAACTTTTCTCCCTGCCCGCCGCTCTCCGTCACCTCTACCTTTCCAATACCATCGTTTTCGGCCGAATAAGGCGGGTACGATTCGTTGCAACCGCAAACTGGCAGGAAGCGCACTCCAAACGAATAATTTCCAGATTTATGCACATCCTAAAAAAGTACGCATCTTGCTGAAAAACCACAACACCACTGGAGGACAAAATGAACAAACTACTCCTATTCGTTGCATCGCTATGCCTGCTGCTCCCTGCCAGCCAGGCCGCCGCCGAGGAGGGCCATGGAGCTCACGCGTTGACCGTCGCCATTATGAACGCCGAAGGCAAAACGATCGGCAGCGCCAAGCTGACGCAGGAGGCGGACAATGTGCGCATCCGCGTGGAGGCGGAAAAACTGACGCCCGGCGTTCACGCCATCCATATTCACGAGACGGGCAAATGCGATCCGCCCGACTTCAAGTCGGCCGGCGAGCACTTCAACCCCGGACACAAGCAGCATGGCTTTAACAACCCGCAAGGCTTTCATGCCGGCGATCTGCCCAACATAACGGCCGACGCCGAAGGCAAAGTGAAGGCGGATATTACAAGCGCCGTTATTACGCTTCTCCCCGGCAAACCGAATTCGTTGCGCAAGGAGGGCGGCACCGCGCTGATCATTCACGAGAAGGCGGACGATTACGTGACCGATCCGGCGGGCAACGCCGGAGCCCGCATCGCCTGCGGCGTCATCCGGTAAACAGCCGCCGTCAAACCGAAACAGGGCGCTCCGCATGCAATGCGGGCGCCCTGTTGTTTGCAACGACATCCGTCGTTGCCGACCTATTCGCAACGGCTTTACTTGTTCCCGGTCAGCCGCTCTTTCGTCTCCGTCGATTCCCCGCCCAGCCTTTTCTCGAACGTGTCACGCCAGCTGGCGGACAGCGGCTCCACGGCCAGCATCCGCATCATCGCCTCGCGATTCGTTTTGTCGTGATGCATCACTTCGTTCGCTTCGGCCAACGAAACGCCTGCGGCATGACGCTCGCGCAAGAGGAGCCGGTCTCCGGCGCCGGCGCGCCCTTCCTGCAGCACTCGGAAATAATACCCCGTATACCCCGTATTTTGAACCAGCACGGGCAGCTCCGGCACGCCGTATCTCGCGGCAAGCTTGAAGCAAGGCTGACGAGGCTGCGATACCTGCACGACGGCTTCGCCCAATTCGTAAATATCCCCGATGCAAATGTCCTTCTCCAGCAAACCTTCGGTCGTCACATTTTCGCCGAAGGCGCCGAGCTCCAGCTTCCGCCCCAGCTCTTGCTCCCAGAAAGCGTAATGCTCGCGGGCATAGACGCACACCGCCTTATCCTCGCCGCCGTGGTGAATCAAATCGGCTTGCTTGTCGCCTTCAAAGTTCAGCTTGGACAAATGGAGCCGTCCCGCGGCGGGGCGCTTCACGATTCCCGTCATCACTTCCTTGCGCCCGTAAACGATCGGACTGGGCGTCCCGACATTTACGGATACGATGGACGCATTGCACATCTCCCCCACACCCTTCCTTCAAATGCGGTTTAAGATTGTTTTATAAGCCTTAATCATGCTTTGATGCATGCCTTCATGATACAGATTCATTTGGAGAAACTGCCTCGGAGTGGCGAGCGTAATGCCCGTGGACGTCGTATACGGCTCCACCTCTTCCTCCAGCCGGCCGGCCAGAGCGTCCCGGATCCGGTTCGGCTGACCGCTCAGCAAATCGCGCAATTCCGAAAGCGACGGAACGGCAACATCGCCCGAGGCTGCCGGCGGCAGCGTGCCGTATTCGAACATGTCCTTGTAGCCTTGCGGCAGGTTCAGCTCCAGACGGACGGCCTTAAACGCCAGCCTCTCAAGCACCGTATAGATATGACCGAACTGCCAGCGAATCGAATTGCGGAAGCCGTCCGGAATCCGGTCGGCCAGCTCCTCCGAGACGCCTTCCATCGTTTTCAGCGTCGCCTGCCTGACAAAAACCAATTGATCGAACAAATCGCTGCCCATTTGCTCCACTCCGTTCTCTGTTTATCGATCGATTTTGCTTGGATTCCATTGTACCATATAAACCCATTAAGCGTACTTCTTCGCACGGCGCTCAGGGAGTTCAATCGGCCAAAGATGTTCGGAACCGAGCGATTCATGGACAAGAACTGGCACGACAAAAAAAGGCTTCCGAAGCCATCATGCTCCGAAAGCCTTTATAGCCGGCCGCAAACCGTCAGCCAAACGCCCTTGCATGGCCGTTGCGCACGCCGCTTGCTGTCATTGACGCGAAGCAGAAGCATCCTGACCGGCGTGCCAACGCATGAAGGCGTACGGCCCGTCTGCGCCGACGGAGACAAACCCCAGCCTTTCATACAGCCGCATAGCCGAATTGTCCAGAAGAACCGTTAAGCGGAGCGGCCTGCCCGCTAGTACCGCTTCCCGCTGCAGCAGCCGCAGCGCACAGGCGCCGACGCCCCGGCGTCGAAGTGGAGGAGCGACGATGAAGTCGACTATCACCCACTCCTCACCGTCCTCCGCCAAATGAAGCTTCCCGGCCGGCTCCCCTTCGAGCATAATCAGCATATGCCTGCCGTTCGGATATTTCATCCGGTAGGCGCTTTGCTGCGCTGCATATTGCATGTCGATAAACGCTTTCCATTGCTCCTCGCCCCATCCCCAGGCGGCCGCCTCGGCTTCCCGGGTAGCCGCGTACAGCTCCCGCCATAGCGGATGCTCGCCATCGGTTTCTTGCAGGTGGATGTTCATCGATGACCTCCCATTCTCTGCATGGAGCTCAACAGTTGCATCGAACTTCCAACGAACGAACTGGCCGTCCGCCGCTGATTGGCGATCCGGCCGGCTCATCCTGACTACTGAGCGTAGTCTCCCGTGTAATTAATCAGTGAAACGTCGTGCACGCCTTCCAAATCGCTGATCGATTGCACGAAAGCGGTATTGTCGTCTTTCAGCATCACTTCAACCGTCAATTCGGTAAAGCCTTTGCGCACCGTCTTCGATTTCAGCTTCCCGTTCAGCTTGCGCACGTGCACCCGCAGCTCGTCCGTTGCTTCTTCCGAATGTCTGACGATCAGCAAATAAGCTTGTTCCTTAAGCTTGCGGCGAGACATCCAGAAGAGCACCAGCCCGATGATCAGCGAGCCGCCCAGCGCCAGCGGATAAATCTTCGCCCCGCAGGCGATGCCAGCCGAAATCGCCCAGAACATATAAACGATGTCGAGCGGATCCTTTACCGCCGTTCTGAACCGTACAATACTGAGCGCGCCGACCATGCCGAGCGACAAGACGATATTGGTGCTGATCGTCATAATGATCAGCGCCGTAATCATCGTCATCAGAACGAAGGATACATTATAGTTGTAGCTGTACACGACGCCCCGAAACGTTTTGCGGTAAATCCAATAAATGAATATGCCAATAAGAAAAGCGCATGTCAAACCGAATATCATGTCAATATAAGAAACGGTTCGGAACGCTTCCAATCGAAGCACGCTTTGTTTAATGATGTCCTGGTAAGTCAGGTGGTTTTCCCCCATGAGTGCACCTCTGATCCTCGTCTATTCTTTGAAATGCGACAGATTGACTTCGCGGCAAATCACATATTTGGAAATGGAAGAGCGGATATGGCTTTCGGGCTGCAGCAGCTTCCGGACAAAATCCGGAAGAAAGGAATCGAACTTCACTTCCATAATCGTTCGGGGCACCGGTATCGCTTCTTCCAAAATGAGATTCGGATGAAATAAATCGAACGTATTGGTGCCGGCGGACAGCCTCTTGTCAAATGTAATACGCACATTGCCGTATTCGTAAATATACGCTTCCCGCCAATAATCGACGATGGCGGTCGGACGAAACGCCCGGAAAGCAAGCGCCGCGTGAAACTCCCGCAGAAGCATGGAAGAGCTGTCTTTCAGAAACTCGTAGTCCCCGATAAGAATGCGATCGTAATCTTCACGGCTGATTCTGGCCGATTCCTTGCATACGAATTCTCCAAACTTGCTTTTTCGCTCGACCGATATGACGTTGTCTTCGCCGTTGTAAATGCGGATCCGGTATTTGTCCCGCTTGAAAATGCCGTTGTTCTTATCGTGCAGCGAATGATCGTGCGGTCCGTCAAAATAAAGGCTGCGTATGCAGTAACCGTCAGGTCCGACCGAATACGGATCCATCGTCAATGCGGACGCCGCTCTCTGACGCATGGCTGCATAATCGTGAATATGCAAGTAATACTTATGTTCCGTCCGCAGCTTTTTCCCCCGAAATTGCATCTAACGCACCTCGAATTCTCTCATGCCGAAATGATAGTCGCCCTCTTCGTCCAGATAATAATCGAAGGATGTCTGAGCATGCCCCTCGCTGTCCCGAACGCTTACCTTCCAGTAATACACGCCCGGCTTCAAAGCATCGATCTCCAGCCGCGTTTCCTTCAGGTCCGTTGCGGAAGTCAACACCTGTGCAAACAACGGATCGGACGCTATCGCCACATCATAGAACAAGTCGTCGCCTTGAAGATCGTATGAAATGTCCCAGCTAAATATCGTCTTTCCGCCCTCGTGAACGACATCATGCTGATAGAACGGCTTCGGTTTTTCCAGATCCTCCAGGAACCGTTCGATCGCGCGGTCAGGCGTATCCTTCAAAACTTGCAGCTCCTTCTCGAAATCGCTGTTCAATCCAGGCAAATAACGAATGTCCGGATCGCGGTACAGGAAGGGCTCGACAACCGGGCGGTAGCTGTCCACCAGCCGGCTTACGGTGTCCCGGTTGATGTAGGCGCTGATCTCCTCAACTTTGACCTTCAATTGCTCGACGTGCTCAGGGTTGCGGAAGTAACGGTTATGCAGCACGGAGCCCCAGTAATTGCTCAAGCCGTTTTGCCAAAGCTGGATGCTCTCTTTGTTGCGCTGAAGTTCCCATCCGCCGTCATAATCCCAAGGGAGGAAATACCATTTATTTGAGTTCAGCGGCGAGTACAGAAAAAAGTTGTTGGCGTCCGTATCCATGTTGTCCATTAAAATATTGGCCGCCGTCCAGGTCAGGAAGTTGTCCAAGTCAAAATGAGCGGCCACGACATCTTCGATGGACTTTGTATAGTCGTTTACGTCCTCCAGCATTTGAATCAGCTTCCCATGCTCCTCGCGTCCTTTTATTTCAAGGATGGTTTCAAAGAGCTCCTTGTTGTATCCCGGATCGTCGTGTTCCTTGATTTGTTCCTCGTAACGGAAAAACTCAAAGAACGCCACTTTATACAAATGCCCGTTGCGATCCAGCATATGCGATTCCAGAAACCGCTTGTTTGGCTGCTCGACATGCGTATACAAGCCATAGTCCACATATCCCGCATCCCCGGCACCCGCCGACAGATCCTTCACGTACAAATGAACAAACTGGGTGCGCAGGCTCGTCATGTCCGGAATCGATTCAAACAGATCGAAGCTGAGCTTATTGCGCACGCGCGACAAATCCAGTACATGCTTGTTCAAATTCAGTGTGCGCTGACCTTCCCACAGGCCCGCTTCATCGTTAAGTTTGATTCGATACGACTTCTGGGGAGCATACCATGCCGTGTTGCCGCGAAGCGTGATGGTTGCATTAGCCTGGTCCGTACCGTATCCGAACATGCCCGATTTGGGCCCTCCGCCGTTCATTTCCCCTTCTTGTAGGATAATGTTCAGCTTCGTACCTTTGCCGTTATCCGGAATCCGGTTCAAGCCGTACCAATCGATCGGATCGGCCGCATTCGGCTTGTCCGGCAATACCGTAATGTACAGCGTCTTTAGCGAATCGTCTTGGTCGCGCTCATATATTCGTTTGTCCTCCGTCAGCTTATCGGAAGTGATAGGAGGCAAGAACACCGTTTCGCCTGCGGCCTCCGGACCCGACGGCCCTTCACCTGTCGCGGCGTCCGTGCAGCCGGACAGCAAAAGTACGGCGATAAGCAGAACCGATACGGAAATTCCCGGATTGGCGAACAACGATCTTTCCCTGGTTCGCTTCGTTTGATTGACGGGCTGCGAACAGAACGTGTAATAATCGATATTTCGCAGGACGTACAGCACCCTGCCGATGGTGACGCCAAGCGCGATGAAGGAAGCGATAAACATGCCGAGTCCGTCGTACGACAAATGCATCATCCAATACGAACAGACAAGGTTCAGCGCAACGAACAACGCTCCGATCCACAACACGCCTTTACGATCGTCGAAATACATCAGAATATGAATAAGCACAAACATAACAATGAACAAGAAATATCCCAACGCCAATATGTTGAACAGATCGAGCTGCGCCATCGTAAAACCGATCTTCGGCAAAAACTTGATGCCCAAAGCGACGGCCAGCACCGTAAACAGCAATTGAATTTCCATCAGAAAGCTGATTTCCCGCACCAGCGTTTTTTGCATTTTCTTTTTCGCTGCGGCGATGTCGGCCAAGGTGCCCCCGTTCAATATTTGCAAATAATAGAGACGGAACTTCTCGTAGAAGGAGGTTTCCACCGATACGACAAAGGTAACGAGCGTAGGCATGACGGACAGAAACGCGTAAAAGACCGGCAGGTCATAGAACGGCATCACCCGAAAACGGTCGGCTACCTCGGATCCTTGCGGTCCCCACCAATAAACGAAATTGTGCAAATAGACGCCCGAATAAACAAAGCAGCCGGCAAAAAACAAAGAGCCGTATTTGCGGAAATACTTTAGAAAATCGAAGTAGTATTCGGTCCCGCCCTTCGGAAACTTTTGCTCGAAATGGTAAAACGACAATACGGCAATCACGAAGAAGCCAATGTCCAATCCGAACAATGCCGCGGTCGTACCTTGGAGATCGGTAAATTGAAACAGCAGCCAGCCTCCAAGAAGCGCGCAAATGCCGCCGAAAATAAAACCGCGGGCGATTCTCATATAATCCTTCAGGGCGGACAGGTATACTCCTTGGAGCCATATGACGATCAGTTCCATGAAGAAAAAGTAAGCGGCCACCTTGTAGTCGAGTTCCGCCGTTACGCCGCTCAAAAACCAGACGGCCGCGATCGATCCGATCGGGAGCATGACCATAAGCGATCCGTAAAAAGACGACATCAGCCGGTCATACTTCTTTTCGAACAGCATATCCGCCACGTAACGGGTAATAACAATGGACATTCCGCTTGTCAGTACGATGGAAAAAATAAAGCAATAAGAAACCGTCGCGATGTAGAGCTCCCAATCCGTATAACCGCTGTCGTATGCGGTCATCATCCTCTGAAGGGCAATTATAAGCACCATGCAAAGAATCATGGGCCCTACGGTGGCCAACGAGGAATAAGCGTACGCTCTGACGTTGTTGATCAGCCCTTGTTCGCGAAACAGCCTCCTAAGCTCGAAGCCGATCCCTGCCATGCGCAGAACCTCCTTCCAATTGTTCATACAGCTTGCGATAATTGCTGATCACGTCGGTTTGACGATAGTGGCGCGCTACCCGCAGCCATGCGTTTCGTCCCATTTCTTCTCTTAACTCGCGATTCTTGCACAATCTGACCGCTTCGTGCGCCAGTTGCTCGTAATGCATGACCGGGACGACGCAACCCGCCGCGCCAATGCCGTCGTCTCTGCCTTCCAGCAGTTCCCGGCAGCTCCCGACATTAGTGGCTACGAAAGGCTTTGAACACGCCATGCCTTCCAATATGGCCAGCGGCTGTCCCTCGCTGATGCTGGTCAGCATAAGCAAATCCATCTTGCCCAAATAATCCTTTACATTGACCGATCCGGTAAAGTGAACATCCTCCAGCTCCAAAGCATGCATCAATTGCATGCATTCTTCGTAATAGTCCTCGTCCTCCTCGTAAGGCCCCATAATATAAAACTCCGCATTGGAAACCTCCCGTTTAATCAGGGCGAAGCTCTGAAGCATGGTCTTGATGTCCTTGATCGGCACAACGCGAACGATCGCGCCGATTCTTACTTTTCCGTCCCCGGGCGGGCCCTCCAGCCCTTCATAATCGGCGGTGCTGACCCCGTTCGGAATGAGCCGAATCTTGGACTCGTCGCAGCCAAGCTCGATCTGGATCTCCCGATTGCGATTGAAGAGAGTAGTGACGGCATCCGCTTCCCGATAGGCGCATTCCGACAGCCGATAAAAATATTGAATCCATAAATCCTTGAAGTATCCTTTAACCCAATCGGCTTTAATGATTTCTTCTTCGCGTTCCCGCGAATAAATGCCGTGCTCGGTGAGCAGAAACGGGCGCCGGTGCACTTGCTTGGCCAACGCCCCGACGACGCCCGCATAACCCGTGGATACGCTATGGTAAATATCGGCCTCCGGAATATCGTTTCGAATCGTCATGAACAGCGGAAGAATCATGGAACGAACGGTCCAGAACATTTCCGTAAACGGCACCAGAGGGTACTTGTTGCGGCACAGCTCTTCCAGCGTGTCGAAAAAGTCCTTGCTCGTCAAAAAATCCGAAACGTTGCGGAAGCTCCGGCTTCGCAGCAGCTCGAACAATTCGCTCCAATCCAGCTCCGAATCTTGCCCCAGCAAAGCCTGAATATTTTGCCGGTCGGACGCTTCCAGACGAAACCGTTTGCCCCATTTGCCCTCCTCTTCCATATAGGCGTCAAGGAACGTTTCTTTCACTTCGACGACATTGGGCGGAAGCTTGTACTTGAATGCACCCTTTTGTTTGGTGCTCGCCCCTATCGCATAAATGACAAATTCATGCTCCGGCATTTGCATGGCCATATGATGGATCCAACTGGATACTCCCCCGGTAATGTAAGGATAAGACCCTTCCGCTACGATGCATATTCTCATGATTTCACCCGCCTAACCCGATTGAAAAGTTGGAATCATATACGGACACCAGATACGTATTCCGATCAATGCGCCCTACGGAACAATTCACTTGCCGAGTAATCTTCTTGTCCGAACGGAGCACAAAATATAGCGGTCCGGCATGATCGTGGTTCACAACGCTGCCTTCCAGCCCGTTCGCTCCCCGCGTGACCCGAACCTCTGCGCGAAGAGATTTCGCCATATCCAATCCCGCTTCCGTCGCCGTCATGTCTCGCAGCCAGGGATAAGTCTTATCCAGCCGGGAAAGCATTGCAGAAAAATCTTCATACAGCTTCTCCCAAGTTTGCTTGCGGCTTCTCGTCTCATCCAGCAAGTCGTCCGGGTGGATGAAATGGGAAAACACGCCGTGCGTTGTCATCGCATTCGCTTCAAGCCAATGGTAGTAAGGTACGTCATAATAACCCGAAGTTACCCGAGGCATTTCGATAATGCCGTCCGGAGCCACCTCGTACTCCTGCACATAGGCTTTGTTGGAATAATCCGTATCGTACAGCGACGCAATGACGGCCAAATCCGGCCATGCCTGCTTCAACGCCTCACGCCCCTCCCGGCTGAGCACATTGGAAGGGGGAACATAGGTCATTAGCGTGTAGTTCGGAAACGCGCTCTTGACGAAATCCAGCACTACCCGGATCGATTCCTCCATATGTCTCCGGTTGGGCCAGATGGCGTAGCCAAGTTCCTTGGCGATCTCCTCGTTCTGCTGCAGCGACTGATGGTTATAGCCGTGAATGCCCAACTCGCCGCCGCTCTTGATCACTTCCCGGCCGTAGGCGATCAAATGATGCCGTTCCTGGTCGATCGGGTCCTTGAACGGGGGAGTCACTTGATCGTTGTAAGTTTGAATAGCCACAGCCGTATAAATAATGTCATACTTCTTGGCAGCCTTCAGCATATCCGGCCACCAGACTTGCTGATAGAACGTAGGAATATCCAATCCGTATTCCCTGTAAATCGTCGCGTCGAGGCCTTTGCGGATCGGAGCCGGAAAATCGTCGATATAAAACACTTTGGAATTGAAAATCGGATACATAAAATCCGGCTTCAGCAAGCTGATGCCGCCGGCGATCATTCCGCGGCTTCCCTTCAAATTGAGGATGCTTCCGTTAAATACGATAAAGGTTCCTTCCCCGTACTGCCGTTTCCACATTAGCGGAATGCCCTCCAGACTTTCCGCCAGCAAGTCGGCCTCGTTGTCCAGCTCGACGGGAAGGGACGCATTGTAGAGAAAGTCCTCCCCCGTTTCCAATCCCTCTTCTCCGAGCAATACGTTGGACGTGAGCCTGATGCCCATCGTGCTTACGGGATAATTAAAGGAAAGAATGCCTAATTTCCGATAAAGCTGATGATAAAATCCGTTAATTTCGAGAGTTTGCATAAAATAAACGGAACCCCCGTTATACACGAATTCCGACAGCCGGTCCGCGCCTAAGCTGCCACCATCGATCATCCCCGTTGCCATCAGCATGGCGGTGCAGCCTTCGGTCGAGAAGGCGTCTTTCGACAAATCCGTGACCAGCGAATCGCGTTTCATATACGACAGCGTTTGTTCGGCATTGCGCATAATCAGCTCGCTGGCCTCATCCTCCGAACGGTAAACGATGCAATAGGTTTCGTCCGTCATCGCGACTGCCTCTTGAGTCCCGTCAACCTGCAGCACCTGGGACACAAGCTCCTGGCGCTCCGATACAAGCTTTTCATTCTGATTGAACTGCAGTACAAATTGCGATCTTGCGATTTGAGTCAGAATGGCAAGCGCAAGAATGACAATAAGAATAATATACACATTGCGTTTGAACGATATTTCTCTTTTCATCTCATGCTCCTTCCGACCAGAACCTTACGAGCGTCAGTGCGCGATTGGACAGACGCACGGGCGATTGCTTCAAACGGTCCAAAGCAGCGAACAGCTTATCCGGAGATTTCGTTTCGTAATAAACCTTCATCAAGCACAAATAAGCGTCTTCGGATAAGGGGTATTTGGCTTCGTAAAGACGACCGGTCGCTTCGGCATCCGCCAGCAGCCCCAGCTTCAGCTCCGTCTCCGCTTTATCCCGGTAAGCCCATTCGTCATCGTCGGAGATCGCGATTAATTGTCCGAGAACGGAAATATACGTGTATTGATATTTATCCAACGTGCGCTGGTCCAGAAACCCGCTCCTCATAAATCCTTTCAACACGTCCGCATACGTCCGGGCCGTATAAACGTCGTTTTTATCGTTTTCGTATTGAACGGACAATTCCTGCAGCGCCAGCATCAGCTTCCTCTTAACCTCCATGATCGCGCTGACGGCATAATGGGACGTTTCCGTGTCCTCATTGCCGACGGCGGTCTGCAAAATTTCCAGGTAATGCTCGGAATCCTGCTTTAACACATCGATCATGACTCGCCTGCGCGTCTGATGCTCGCTCACGACAAGCGCGTCTTCGATCGGAATGACGTCCAGCTCCTTCTGCTTCTCCGTCCGGGCATAAATGCCCATACCGCGGACTTTGTGCTCCTCTTGCTGACGCTTTACGTAATCGTCAAATTGTTCATCCCGGCTGCGAATGGCCGACTTGGGCCAGAAGATCGGGAACAGCCAGCCGACGACCGGAAGCAGCGACACGATGGTCAAACGGAACAGCATATCCCGGGGCGACTTGCGATGCCGGATTCCCAATACGGCGGCCGACAGCAGCACATATACGGCATAACTAATTCCCCACATGCCGGCGCTCCTCTTCCACCATGGCAAACGAAACGTCCAGCCGCTTCAGCCTTTCGAGCACCGGAGCGGCGTCCTCCGCGCTGGTGTTGGACAGCAATACGCAAAGCCGCCTGCGCTCGTTAAGTCCGCAATAGTCCGTTTCTCTTAACATGCCGGCCAATGGATGAACGATATCGGCCGCTTTATCCTCCTCCGGCCCTTCTAGCAGCAAATATGGCGTATTGTATTTGCGGAAGGCCTCTTTTTTGGATTCCAATATGCTGCGGAAGGCTTCAGGGAGCAACAAGGGCGTCCCTTCCAAGTACCGCTGGCCTTCAGCTGCCTGAATATAGGCGAACGCCTTGTCCAAAGCCGAAGCCGCCAGGTCAACCGTAATTTTGAATAAATTTTGATGATAGGACGAGAAATTTTCGAAAGACAGACCGTCGATCATGACGACGGCGGCAACTTCCCGACCGTGATACAAAGGCGCGCACATAAGAGGCGTACCTTCATCCAGCCGTTTGTTCACATACATGGCGCCATCCCGAATGACGGATAGCAGATAGTCGTGTTCCTCCGCCTTCAACGACTTGGGAGGCTTGATCTGGCCGTTGCCGGAATAAGCCAACATACGCAGATAGGTGCGATTGCGGTTAACGGTATAGATCGTAACCGCCGGTGCATTCATCACCGTTTGAACAACGTTTACCGTAGCGGTAAACACCTTTTCCGGTTCAAGACTTTCGAGCTCCTTTGTGATGGAGTAGATTTTGCCATAGCTGTCCCCGGAATTCAGAATGCGCAGCTGCAGCTCCTCCTTAACCTCCCTGACTTCCTGATATACGCCGTTCAAAAACTCGTATTTCCCTTCCATTTCAACAATCTTCTGCTCCTGATTGTGAATCTGGGCATTTTTTCGCTCAATGGCGTACCCCACAACCAAGCCGATAAACAAGTAAATGGCAATTTGAAAAAAGAAGTCCGTATCGTACAGAAGCGAAATGAATTCGCGTCCATCCTGCAGCTTCTGGTAAACGAAAAGGCCGATCGACATGACAACAGCCAGTATGGACTGCCGATTTCCATACAGAATGCCCATAATCGTAATATAAAAAAGCTTGGCATCGATAACACCGTATGCAGTATGCTCCTGGCTCAGCGTCAGCCAAGCCGTCAACGCAAACGCCAGCAAATTCTCTCCGTAGGGCAGCAGCCGTTTCAAGGCTTTCCCGAAAGGATTCAATCCTCCTGCGGCAGGCGCGGCAGCGGCGGCCGCTTCCCGTTTAGGCTGCTGAGCCTGGAAATAAGCGTAGGTCCGCTTCAGTCCTTCCTCCAGAGTATATAACGGAGACCAGTCCAAATCCCTTTTTACCCTGGTGTTGTCCAGCACGGAACGATCAATGTCCCCCGGACGCTTATCCCCGTAAACGACGTTGACGGTTCCTCCGTCTCCCTTCAAGATGGCAACGACATCGTTAATGCTTTGCTCCGTTCCGGTGGACAGGTTGTAGATGCCGGTAATCGAAGAAGAGGTTGCCCGATAAATCGCGTCTGCGATGTCCTCCACGTATATAAAGTCCCGCGTCTGGCTTCCGTCTCCGTGCACGACGAGCGTCTGCCCGTTCAGCATGCGGTCGACGAACACGGCAATAACGCCGCCTTCGCCTACGGCATCTTGCCGGGGACCGTAAACGTTGGAAAAACGAAAGCCGAGCGTTTGCAAGCCATACAGCTCATTCCACTTCTGACCGTAGGTTTCGCCGGCAAGCTTGCTGATTCCGTAAGGCGATATGGGCGAACACTCCGCCGTTTCCTTAATGGGCAGCTCCGTCTGCGTTCCGTACGCGGCGGCGGAAGATGCATAAATCAATTTGCCGACCTTATATTTTCGCGACAAATGAAGCATATTCAGCATGCCGAGCACATTGGATTGGGAATCGGTCAACGGGTCCGACTCCGAAGAGGCCACGCTGATCTGCGCCGCCAAATGCACGACCGCGTCAAACCGGTTCGAACGGAAAATTTCCTCGCATTTCTCGTCTTCTACCGGCAAAATATAACTTTTGTGCTTAAACGAAACATGTTCTTTGCGGCCCGTGGACAGGTTGTCCAATATGTATACTTCGGCCCCTTCTTTATGAAACCGGTCTGCCACATGCGAGCCGATAAACCCGTAACCCCCCGTAATTAGAACCTTCACCTTGCTCACCACTCTCAAAATTAATAAATTGTTCCTGGTCTTGTTGCCCTATATTTCCACCAAAAAAAGATAAGGTTCACTATAATTCGACAGGTATTTTGCAAAAACAACCCCTGGATCGACCCGTATGCGCAAGCCAACTTCCTCTTGCACTAACGCGCAATCCAGAGGTCTGTAGTGCTAGTTTTCGTCAGAGATGCCCGTACTTCATGGAAGGGCGTACTCCGCAAGACCGTTCTCTGCCGGCAGCTTGTCGGTGCGCTTATCGTTCAGAAGAACGCCCAGCCCAATCGCATCTCCCTTACGCACACCCAAGGCCGACAACGGAATGGCCGCTTCCGCCGTATTCGCCATTGCGGCGTACAGCTGCTGCTTTTTAAGATTCGCCTGCTCTTTCCATGACCAGTTGGAGCCTGTCCCCGTATAGGCGTACAGACGTCCATTTTCCAGCAAGTACTCCGCCCCGCTTGAGCTCCACGCCGATGCTTTATATCCGGTGCCGCTGTCAGCATCCGTATTGAAATACAATTGAAGCTTGGGAGTCAAGTCGGCTCCTTCCACCAGGACGTACAAATATTGTTCGTCATGGGCGGCTTTCAACATGCGTGGATTCGACGCGGCGCTTGCCAAGCCGTCGATTCGGGACCATTCGTCGTTTAATCCGTCAATGCGGATCGAACCGCCTCCCGAATCGGGCTGCTCAGGCGTCGTTCCGCCACCAGCGGCCGCGATCGCGAGTTCGCTCTCCGCAGGCAGCTTGTCGCTACGGGAATCGTTCCATACATAGCCCAAGCGAATCGTATCCGCAGCGGCATTCAAATCGGACAATGCAATCGACGTCTCCACGACCGTAGAAGTTGCAACATAGCGATCTGCTTGTTTCGAACGCACCTTCGTCCAGTTCCAATCGGAACCGCGGCCGCTGTAGCGGTACAACGTGCCGTTTTCCAGCAAGTAGTCCGCTCCGCTCGTCTTCCAGAACGGCGCCTGAAATCCCGTCGAGCGGTCATTGTCCGCATCGAGATATATTTGCCCCTTCTGGGTCAGCAAATTGCCCGTAATCAGCACATAGAGCTGGTCATCCGCAATAACAGCCTTCATAGTGCTGGCCTTGGAGCCATCGCTGCCTCGGCTTAATGCTTCAATGGCGCTCCAGTCGGAGAAATCCCCATCGACCGAAATGAGCGGCTGGCTTCCCGTTGCCGGCGGCTGAACCGTCACCGTCGGTTCCGGAATCGCGGTCGGCTTAGGCGGCTGCTCCGTCGGAACAGGATCGGGAACGGACGGGTCGGGCGTCGGTGCGGGTGTCGGCTGCGGAACCGGCGTCGGTTCTCCGCTGTCCGGAGCCGGATCGTCCCGCCATTCCGCGGCTCCGACATCGACGGATGCCCCCGCCCTTCTGAGCGATCCGTAATAATCGGTATCACCGGCGGCATATTCGTCCGTCCCCCGGTCGATTAACGGAGAATCGGCAGACGGACGGATGTCGCCGCGCTCCAGCCCGGACAGCATCGGATCACCGTATTGAGAATGAGCGTCGAACCCGGTCGCAATCTTGTAAGCTTCCCAGGTAGAGTAAGATTTTCTCTCCCATTTCCACACAGCGGTGCCTTCCGAATTGCCATGATGATAATAGAGATTATAGTCGATCCTGTTGCCTTTCCCGCTGGCGGAAGATTTATGAATCAGCGGTTTGCGGGCATTCCCGTACAACACATTGTTGGCTATCACGTTGTCGACATTGTGCTCCTGCAGCGTAATTTCTCCGTACCCTTGGTTCCGAACGTCATTGCGATACAACGTATTGTTGACGATCAAGTTGGAGGATGCTCCCCCGTTGTCCGTCCCTGAACCGCCCATAATAATGCCCGCGCCGTCATTGCTGTAAATATAGTTGTTTCTGACGGTTATGCGGCTTGTCGATTTGCCAAAGTTCTCGCTGGCGATCTCAATGCCGAAGTTGCTGGCGTATACACGGTTGCGCTCGATGACGACGTTGGAAGCGCCGTCCGCGTAGATGCCTCCTGCGCTGTAGGATCCGGTCCCGTACGCCGGATTGGAAGCCGAGCTTATGTTATAGACAATATTGTCCGCGACGGTTCCGTTCCTGGCCTGATCCACGCAGGGAGAAGAGCAAGCGCCGTAAAACCCTGCAATGTCGATTCCGATGTTATTGTTGTCATGCACCACGTTGCCTTCCACGGCAAATCCGTCCACATTGCCGCTAATTGTCAGCGATTCGCTGGAGCCAAGGATCAAATGATGCACTTGGTTTCCGCTAACCCGGATCTGGCTTAAGGGCGTTTTCGAATTTCCGTACACATGAATGCCGTGTGCGTTGCCGTCTGGGCTGCTGTTCGCAATCCGGTGCACTTCATTATTCAAAATATGAATATTCGAACCGCCGTCTTGCACTCTGATGCCCGCGGGATACTCGGAGCTGCTTGCGGACGATAGGCCACGAATTTCAAAGCCTTCCACTACAATATAATTGGCGCCCCTGATCTGAACCAGTGCGCTTCGTCCGCTCGATATGGACAAATTAGAGCCGTCTATAACCGGCTTTTCGCCCGGGAATGCCTGGAACGTAATATAACCCGCAGCTGCGGAGCCCGAGCTCTTAATGGTGACGAATTCCTCGTAGACGCCTTCCCTGACCCAAACAGTCTCCCCGCCCATCAGCGAATCCGCCGCTTTCTGGATCGTGCGCCACGGCGCTTCCTGGGTTCCCGGGTTGCCATCGTCGCCATCGGTCGCCACATAATATACTTTGCCGGGCGAATGGGCGTCGGCAGAATCCGCCGGAGGATAATTCGCCGCAATAATCATCGCAATCATGAACAGAAGGAACCCGGCTTTCGCCTTATTCATTAGTCCGCGCATCGGTCTGTGCCAGTTCAAGGCTCGCCGCCTCCTCATCCGATCTATCAAGTTTCAGATTCCGTTCTTGCCAAGCATGGAGCTCCAGACTTATTCTGTTGTGATGATTATATCATCTAATTTACTACTGGTGTCTGAACAAAAACTGAAAGAGCGTCATATTTTCAGGGATGTATACAATTTCATAAAAAAACGGGACTTTCATACTAGCATAAAGCCAAACAGCTCCTAAAGCTTTTGTTCACACTATAATTTTCGACCACTAATTAATGGTAACAGGCAACAATCCTGTCGTCCTTTCAAAATAAAAAGAGCCCCAAATCGGGACTCTTTTCACATAATTGCTTATTCGCTATTTCGCAAAACTATGATGGCCGATGGTTACAATCACGTCCAGGCCGGACCAGAACGGCCCTTTGGACACTTTCGGATTAAAGAAATAGACGGCGTCTTCGACGTTGTTTTTGCCGTTTAGGGCGTCCTTGGCGGCGCGAAGCACGCTTTGGTTCGGCACGCTCTTGTCGAGCAGGCCGTTATGCGCCGGCGGAAACTGCTTTCCTGCATAGATGACGTCGCGAATCGTATCCGGGAAACGCGAATCCTTCACCCGGTTCAGGATGACGTTCGCTACGGCCAGCTGTCCTTCGTAAGACTCGTAGCCGGCTTCCACCTGCGTAATCTTCGCCAGCAGCTGCAAATCCTTGTCCGTAAACGGTTTGGCTTCTTTGTCGAATATGGAAGGGACGACGACCTTCAGCTTGGCGCCCGCCTCCACGCTGTCCGCGCCGGCGAGACCGTTGCGCTGCCGCAGCTCCGACTGCTTGGCGCCGTATTCCTTGCTCATTTCGGCCAGCCCAAATTCCTCCGTCACGACGGCAAGCGGAATTTCTTCGATTTCGGCCGAACGCTCCTCGCCGTTCCACTTGACCTTCGCATGGAACAGCTCGGCTCCTTGCCGAAGCGGTATGTACATCCTGCCGTCGGACATAAACGGCGGCGCATCCAGGACGTACCGTTTCTCGTTGAAGTAGACGACCGGAACGCCGTTCCCGAAGACGATCGTGTCTCCGACAGCCGTCTTAACTGTAATTTCCTCGTTGTCTCCGTCCCACTTGACCGAAGCGTCAAGCAGCACGGCTATGCGCGCCAAAGGCACAAACGTTTGGTTATCCTGTATCAGCACCGGATCGGCCAGCTTCACCTTCTGACCGTTAAGCTTTACTGTAACGTCCTCCGCCGCCGTCGCCTTATTCGGCGAAGCAAACGCGGATATCGGCGCGACACATAGCAGGAGCATCACCCAAGCAGTTATAATCAGTTGCCTGCCGATGAGCTTGCTTCTTCTATTCATGCCTACCTCCTTGAAAATGTTGGGATTTTCTCGCCTTAACCGTTTCTTCGTGAAATTATATCACAGCTTTTCAGATGGCGTTCATTAACAATTTCACAGAATTAGAAGCAAACCGCGTATTCTCATCGTGCATGTTCTGTTATATTTTCATGCAAATCCGCGAAAAAGGAAACGCTGTCCATGCTCGCCTGGTTTGTGCTGAGGGGAGAAAGAATAAGGGAAACAGCCGCCCTTGGCCGTCCCCCGTTCCATTCCGTTTTGCCGCTGTCACTAATCGCCGGTCAGAAATTTTCTCCATCCCTCCGCCATATTTTGCTTCGTCCATTCGATATGCCCCTCGTCGGTATACCCCCGGAAGGCGCATTCGATGCACAAGATCAGATCCAGATACAAATTGTACAGCCGTCTGCGCTCGCGTTGCTCCTCCGTCAGGCCGTCCGGATAACCGTACCCTCGCAGAAAGCCCGGCGAATGATGAAACTTGCCGAAGTAAGCTTCCAGCAGCGGGTCTCCCCACAGCGCCCGCTCAAAATCGATCAGCCCGACGATGCGCCCGTCCTTGACGAACACGTTCCCGTCCCACAAATCCCAGTGAACAAGGCGCGGCTCCTGTACGACACCGAGCGCGGGCAGCCGGGCTTCGAGCTCGCTCCGGACGGCTTCATAGGACGCTGGAAGCTCGACGCCTTTCTCCTCTCCGTCCGCCAGCACCCCCATCAGCAAGTCTTGAAATACTTCCTTCCAGGAAGCTCCCGCTTCCGCGGGCGCGGCATAAAGGCCGAACCGCTCGCCCTTGAACGCATTGATCCGCCTGCTATAAACGCCGAGCTCTTCCTCAATCGACTGCGCTCCGCCTCAGACAGCGATTCCTTCACTTTGTTGTACGGAGCGCCCTCGAGCTTCTCCATCACCATATATTCGTAAGCGACGACGCGCAACGTATCGTCGTACGCCAAAATTCGCGGAACCGGAATCGTGCCGGCCGTCCCAACCAGGCGCATCGTTTCCGCTTCCGTCCGCATCAGCCCTTGCTCGTAGCGCATCATGGACGTCCCTTGTTCCGGTGCCGCCTTAACGATCATTTCCGTCCCGTCGGCCAGCGCAACGAGATACGCCGCATTCGCCCAACCGTCCGTCAATTCCTTCATCAACACCGCCGGTTTATCGCACACATGCCTGGCTATGGCGTCCAGCTGTTTTTCGCTTAATTGAGGTTTAATTCCGTTTCTCATCGCGCCATGCGCCTCCCTATGCGATTTGGCATGCGGCAGTTCGTATATAAGATTACTTCTATCGAGAACTTTCTTCATGTGAAAACAAAATGTGAAAACAAAAAAAGCGCGTATTGCGCTTTCATTTCCTACCTATCATTATGTTTATGGTGCAAATATTTGTCAATCTTTTGCGCTTAAAATCAAGCCCCGCAGCACTTTTTGTACTTCTTTCCGCTGCCGCAGGGGCAAGGGTCGTTGCGGCCGATCTTTTGCTTCGTCTGCAAGCTGTACACATTGTCGGAATAGCCGGAGACGCCGGCCGTTTGCATCGGGTTCGCGACCTTCATCAGCGGCGCCGCGGGCGGATTTGGCGCTCCGGCTCCGGCTGCCATCTGGCCCATTCCTTCGGGGGAATGACCTTTCAACGCCCATTGGCGGCTGCCGTTATACAGCGGAATCAGAAGATCGACAAACGATGTCAGGAGCTCAATGGTCAAATCCAACTCTTCTTGCAAATCTTCTATCATTTCGTTTGGCGTGAGGCCTCTCTTAAAATCCAGAACGATTTCCCCCGTTAGAAAATCCGCCTCTGAAGAAGTCATGCCGCATTGGGCCTTCAAAAAAGCAGCCATTCGGAGATAACGGTCGTTTCGTTCCGCATAATCGTCATCCGCCGCCTGCAGCACTTGCCCTTTGGTTAGCGGAGCATACGGAAGCTGCGGCCGGAATTGATGCTCCTCAAGGACCCCTTCCTCGGCCATATAATGTGCAATTCCCGATTTAACGGGAATAATGCCCTCGTCAAATCGCGCAAACTCAAAGATCACAGTCTTAAAAGTGTCGAACGAAATGTCTTGCTTCGTATATTCGATTGCCCTCTCCCATAGGAATTGCAAATCCGCATAGCCGTAATAATACAGCATGCCTTTCACCAGCTTGCCCCACTCCGTATTACGCCTGATTATCTTTTGGTTCGAAGCTTCGGATAAGGCTTCAAGCCGGGACCGAACCTCCAGCGGGACCGCCAGCCTGCCGTCGGCCGGACTGGGAAGCAGCCATCCATACTTTTGAAAATAACCGTAGTCAAATTCCCCCGCTTTAAACAAGTCCTCGTAGGTTAGACCGTTCTTGCGGTTCATCGCTTGCGTCAAAATCCGGCACCGCAGCTCGTCCAGCAACGGAATGACGCTGTCGACGCGGCTCGGAATTTCCTCGGCCAATCGCTCGACAAGCTCTGCTTTGCTTAGCTGGCTCGCATTTTTGATATTCAAGCTTTTGCGAATTTCTTGCATGTAGTCTTTGGTTAACGAGGCCAGCAATTGCGCCAACGTCCATCCGGTTTTCTGCATGGCGATGCTCCTTCATCTATTTACTCAGCAGGTTCATACATGATCATGATCTGCCCTGATCGCTCATTCCATTATAACTCCTGTAAGACATACGTAAACAGCAGCCCTTCTCTTTCGACATTTTTTTGCACAAAGTCACCCTAAACCAACTATCGCAATCGTCCATTTTATACGCCACATACCTTTCCATCGCCCGTCGACTGTTGCACAATTACCCCTCTCGAATCCATGTCCATTCTGTCCCTTTTCCATCGTCTGCGGTAACCTCCCCTCTTAGGATCGCCGCCGCTTAAATTTACTATTGACAAAATAATATTTTTATAGTATAATAAAAAATTTAATTATTTACAATCATCTTTTCGATCTGTTATGCTATCTCCACGCCATAACCGATTGGAGGATTAGATATGCAAATCGATGCCGGAATTGCCATGCTGTCCGTCTCCGCTCCCATGATGGGGGCCGTTGTGACGATCCATCCCGTACTGTTGTGGGATGACCGGGATGCCGTCTTGATCGACACTTCCTATCCCGGACAGTTTCCGCTGCTGCTAGAGCAAATTTCGAACGCCGGCCTTTCATTAAGCCGCATTAACAAATTGATCGTCACGCATCAGGATTTGGATCATATCGGAAGCGTTGGGGAGATAAAATCGGCCCTTGGCGGCGGGGTGGAGATTATCGCAAGCAAATTCGAAAGGCCCTATATCCAGGGGGAAAAGAGGCTTCTTAAGCTGACGGACGAGGCGATCGCGCAAGCCGTCAACGCCTTGCCCGAATCCGTTCCGGCCGAATGGAGGGCGGCGTTCAAGCGAACGCTGGAGCATCCGCCGCGCGCGGATGTTGATACGGAGCTGGAAGGCGCGGCCGAACTCGGTTTGTGCGGCGGCATCGCGGTTATCCCGACTCCCGGTCATACGCCGGGCCACATCAGCCTCTATCATCGGCCGAGCCGGACGCTCATTGCGGGCGACGCGCTTGAAGTTTCGGAGGGCCGCTTGACGGTGCCCAATCCGGCGCTCTGCACCGATCCGGAGCAGTCCGTCCGGTCTCTTGAGCGGCTGCTGGACTACGACATCCGCCGGGTCGCGTGCTACCACGGGGGTTTTTACGACGACGACCCGCGACCGGCCATAGCGGAGTGGCTTCGGGAATATTGATCCATTTGTCCCGAACCTATAGAAATTAGTTTGACCACCAAGGAGAAGCAGATTTCGGCGAAAAAACTTCGGTGAAGCAAATTTCGGTGAAGCAAATTTACGGTTACGCATGAACCGGCAGCCAACACTCCCCGCCGATTGCGACGATGCAAGGTCGTGCGCGAACTTAGAGCGGGCGAAGCGGAGCCACTCTGGCGATGCAAGGTCGTGCGCGAACTTAGAGCGGGCGAAGCGGAGACTTTCGGGCCATGTAAGGTCGTGCGCGACCTTAGAGCGGGCGAAGCGGAGCCACTCGGGCCATGCAAGGTCGTGCGCGAACTTAGAGCGGGCGAAGCGGAGACTTTCGGGCCATGCAAGGTCGTGCGCGAACTTAGAGCGGCCAAGGCGGGGCTATTTGGGCCATGCAAGGTCGTGCGCGAACTTAGAGCTGCCGAGGCGGAGCATTTCTGGCGATGCAAGGTCGTGCGCGAACTTACAGCAGCCAGGGCGGGGCCATTCTGGCCGCTCTAAGGTCGTATGCGAACTTAGAGCGGGCGAAGCGGAGACACTTTGGCGATGCAAGGTCGTATGCGACCTTAGAGCGGCCGAAGCGGAGACATTTGACCGATGCAAGGTCGTGCGCGAACTTAGAGCGGCCGAAGCGGAGACACTTTGGCGATGCAAGGTCGTGCGCGACCTTAGAGCTGCCGAGGCGGAGCATTTCTGGCGGTGCAAGGTCGTGCGCGACCTTAAAGCGGGCGAAGCGGAGACTTTCGGGCCATGTAAGGTCGTGCGCGACCTTAGAGCGGGCGCGGCGGAATCATTCAATCGCTGCAGGGTCGCTGACGACCTTGCAGCCGCCTTATGCCCAGTCGATATAGCCCGACTTCGATAAGATCGTGCGCGCCATCGCGTTTAAATTGTCGATCGGCTCCTTCAGGCTGAAGTACTTGAGATCCAGCCCCTCGTCGTCGTTGGCGACTGTCGGCACACCTTCGTAGTCGCGGGTTTCAAATACCGCCACCAGATTGTAGATTTCATCGCCGTGCGGGTACTGGTAATACATATCCTTCCCCGAGAGCATGCATACGAACTTCAGGTCGCGGGACGTCAATCCCGCTTCCTCGTGCAGCTCACGATGCGCCGCCTCCTCCAGCGATTCCGCCAGCTCCACCGCCCCGCCGATCAGTCCCCAGTCGTTCGTGTCGCTCCTCTTTTGCATCAGCAGCTCTCCCCGTTCGTTCAGCACCATCAGGCTCACCCCGGCCATAATGATCGGTCTCGTGCCGACCAGCTTTCTCAATTCTTGTATGTAACCCATTCAGAATAGCCCCCCTGCTTAAGATGAAGTTGCAGTAAAAGCGTTTGAAATGTAGTTTGTTCCGGGAGCAACAGCTAATCGTTCACTAGCAGCATGCACCGGTCCGAGGAGCAACGGCTAATCGTTCACTAGCAACATGCACCAACCCGGGGCAGGCGGCTAATCGTTCACTAGCAACATGCATCCGCCCGGGGCGCGGCAGCTAATGGCCTGCCCGCAAGCTTCCAAACTTCCCAACAGCATTATGCAATGCCGCCCCGCCGCCTCATTCCCGCAGCCGCAGCCGCCGCCAATAATAGATCGCCAGCTGGGTTCGGTCGCGCAGCTCCAGCTTGTCCAGAATGACCGACAGCGTATTGCGCACCGTGCCGGGACTCAAATAAAGCCGCTCCCCGATCTCTTTGTTCGACAACCCTCTGGCAACGAGCTCGGCGATATCCCGTTCCCGCTCGGTCAAGCCTTCGATCGGCTCCCGGTCCGGCTCCATAATCGTCCGCAATACGTCCCGGTCCAGCACGGACGAGCCGGAAGCAAGAGCGCGCACTTGATCGGCCATCCGATCGACCGGGGCCGACTTGAGCAAATAGCCCTCGGCGCCCGCCTGCAGCGCGAGCCTTATATTCGTTTCGTCTTGAAAAGTGGTGAGCATCATAATGCGGACGGAGGGGAACGCCTGCTTGATCGCTCTTGCGCTCTCGATTCCGTCCATCTCCGGCATCCGTATATCCATCAACACGGCGTCCGGCCGCAGCCGTCCGCACAGTTCCAAGGCTTCCCGGCCGTTATACGCCACGCCCACGACATCTATATCCTCTTCTTTCCCGAGCAGCAACTGCAGGCTGCGGCATACGAGCGGATCATCGTCGGCTATCAGCAGTCTCATCGATTCCGCCTCCTTGCTCCAATGGCAGCACGCAGACCAGCGTAAATCCGTTGTCCCAGCCCCGGGACAAACTCCCGCCGAGCGCACGGGCCCGCATTTGCAAGCCTCGAATGCCGCTGCCCGATAGATCGCCCGGATGAACGGTGCCGTTATCACCGATCCGCAGCCGCACGATCGTTTCCGAAGCCTGCAGCTCGACCTCCGCCTCCGACGCATTGCTGTGACGGACGATATTGGTCAGCGCCTCCTTCAAACACGCTTCCAGCAGTTCCCACATATGCGGCGCCACTCGCTGCATGTCGCCCGATTGCCGGAACCGGATGTCCGCAATGCCCGCATGGCGAAAATTACGCGCTATGTAGGCCAAGCTGTCCGCTCCGATCGGCGTCACGGGAGTCATGTTGTGAACGGCCTCCCTTAGCCGCGTCGTGCTCCGCTCCAGCCGATTGCCAACCTCCCGCAGCAGCTCGCGCGCTTCTGCCGGGTCGCTGACGTATTCATAAGCCTGCAGCGCCAGCGACGCTCCGGTCAGGTCATGTCCGAGATGATCGTGAAGCTGCCTCGATATCCGATGCCGCTCCATCAGCTCCGCCTGGCGCGAAACGGCCCGGTTCGCCTCCAACAGCTCCAATCGGATCCGTTCCAGCTCTTGCCGTGCTTTGCGCTGCTCGTCCGCCTCCCGCTTGTAATCCCGTTGATGGCCAAGCGCCGTACAGGCAAAAGCTCCGAACAAAAACGCCTGGACATACAACCAGAACAACAAGCTCGACGGCAAGGAGGGGACGAGCAGTCCCGCAAAAAACAGCAGGGAAACGGCCCATTTCCCTTTTAAGGCAAACTCGAAAATCGGCAGCGCCAATCCGTAAACCCCAATATCGGAGAACGGAACGAACGCCAGGCAGACTGCCGCATCCGCGAAAGCGGTCCATACCGGCAACCGGCCAAACCGCCATCGCAAGCTTGCCAAGACGAGCAGGAGAAGAATCAGCAGATAAGAGCCTGTCTTCGCTTCATGAGCGATCCATAGATAGAGCAGCGCCCCGATCGTCAAGAAGCGCCACCCCTGAACGAACGTCATCGGCTCCTTCAGCGCTTTCACCCTTCTCCCCCTCCGCTTCATTCAATTTTTCGTGCGCTGCCCATTATGACGAAGACGACCGCATACAGCCACAGCACGCCGTTCACGAGCAAAAAAGGTCCGATGCTTTCTCCGAAAGCGATCCAGTCCAATCCTTTCGCCAGCCAATAGGTTGGAAACACGACCGCGAGCCGCCTCAACCCTTCGGGAAATATATCCACCGGCATCATAATTCCGCCAAGAATGGCAACCAGAAAGACGATAGGCATAAACACGAGAAACGATATCTCCTTATTACGATAAAGGGAAATCCATGCCAACGCAACCGCAAGCGAGGCGGCGCTGAAGGAAATATACAGCAGCATCAGCCATGCAGGCTGGTACAGCTGCTGACCGTACAGCAAGCCGCCGATTACGACGACCGCGCATTGGACGACCATAATGCACAGATAGGCGAGCAAATTTTGGCTGATATAACGAAGATGGCTGACGGGCGCCACCGCCAGCCGCTTAACGACGCCTTTGGCCCGGTCCTCCAGCATAATGGCGGCCAGGCGAATGGAGGCAAACAGAATAAAAATGCCGAAGTATTGGTACCCGTACGGAAGAAAAGGCCACCCCTCCCCGCTGGGCAAAAAAATGCAGGCGATCGGAAACAGCGTCAAAAACAGCAGATTTGCCCGGTTGCCGAAGCTTCGCTTCAACGCGAAATGAAAGATCGTCAAGCCATCCGCCTCCTCCCGACAAGCAGCATCAACGCAAACAGCACAACGGTTACCGCCAGCAGCAGGTTGGCCTGAAACCAGGCTCCGCCCGAATTCGAACGGCTCATGTTCAGGACCGCCTCCACCGATAATGCTAGCGGATTGCCATAAGAGCCCATGAAGCGGAAGAAGGCGTTGTCGGGCATCGGAAAAAAGAGGCCGGCCAGCGTGACAAAGCTCACTCCGTACAACACGCTCAACCTCTCCGCCGTTTTGAAGCTTTTGACGGCAAATGTTATTATCAAGTATACGACGCTAGACAAAATCGACATCAGCGACAGAATATATATCGCCCACAGCCAATTTGTCCAAGCGACGCCAAGTACAAATTGCGTGTAAGCCATCAGGATAAGACCCATCAAGATCGAATACACGGTGCCGCACATCATGATCGAGAACGCGTACATCGTCCGATTGAACGGCAGCGCGAATATTCTTGCCCTGAACTCCGAAAAAAAGTCGGTCTGTATATAGGACATCACAATGGAACCTCCGAACAATTGAAAGGTAAGCACCATCGTAATCGCCGTTTGGTACAGGTACGGTTCGCCCGTTTCCGTCACGGCGCCCTTCAGGATGAAGGCAAAGACCGTCAGCAGCAAGATCGGCATGGCCAGCAGGAGCAACAGCACGATATAGCTCCGAACCATTCTCAGCAGCGTGAAAGGAATCGTCGCCAGCACTCTCATTGCTCCTCCTCCTTGTCGCGCAGCCGCTTGCCCGTCAACGTCAGGAAGACATCCTCCAGGTTCGGCTTGTCCTGCTGAATGCCCAGCACGCCCGTGTGAGCTTTGACAACCGATAAGATCCGGTCCAGATTGCCCGAGCCCGCGGCGGACACGACCGTAATCCGGCTTCCGGACAGGTCGGCTTTCTTGACGCCGGCGATGTTCAGCAGGCTGACGACAGGCACCTTATCGGGATCGCTCACATCGATCCGCACCTTCTCCTCATGCTGGATTGTCTGAATCAGCTGCTCCGCCGTACCTTCCTTGATGACCTGGCCCTGATCCATAATGACGACCCGGGAAGCGATCGCCTGTACTTCCTCCATATAATGGGTCGTATATAAAATCGACGTTCCGTTTTCTCTTAACCGCTTGACCGACTCCAGGATATGGATTCTGGACTGCGGATCGATGCCGACGGTCGGTTCATCCATAATGAGCAGCCGCGGCCGATGCGTGAGCGCGCAAGCGATATTGAGCCTGCGCTTCATCCCGCCGGAAAACTTGTTCGGCGTTTTGCCGGCATGCTCCTCCAGCCCGACAAAGGCGAGCGCCTCCTCCACCCTGTTTTTCTTCTCTTTTCCTTTGAGACCGTATACGCCGGCAAAAAACAGCAGGCTCTCCCGCGCCGTCAATTCTTCGAAAACGGTAATTTCCTGCGTTACCAGGCCCAGCTTTTCCTTATTCGCATAAGAGAACGGATTGCCGGACGAGCCGAACAACGTCACCTTTCCCTGTTCGAACGGCTTCATGCCGGTCATCACTTGAATAAGCGTCGTTTTGCCGGCGCCGTTGGGCCCCAGCAAACCGACGATCTCCCCTTCGCCAATATCCAGATCGATATAATCCAGCGCCACTTGCGGGCCGTACCTTTTCAACACGCCCTGCATGGAAGCAATCGCCGTCATGACGTTCACCCTTTCGCTTAGAATGATTTCAGTATGACGAATGCGGCGGGAGGGCAGTAGTTACATTTGTCACCATTGTACGGGAATAACTGACGCTGGTTCATAACGGAGAACGGATATCGGACAATTGCGGCATTCGCGATGCGCCTGCAAGCCGGGCAGGCGGGTGCCCTATCCCAAGCCCGCGCGCATGCTAAAAACAAACGGAGACCCTCCCGCATCGGGGACAGTCTCCGCCATTCCGTCATGAACCTCTAACCGGACGCTTCTTCCCGAACGGCCGGCATGCCGGCTTCGATCAGACGTTTGTTGCGGACAAAGAAAGCCGCCATACCGACGATCAGGAGTCCGGTTCCGACCAGCAGCCACTCGATCCGGACCGCATCCGCCAGCGGGCCGAAGATGAGCATGCCGATCGGCATCATGGATGTCGAGATCATCCCGAATACGCCGAATATCCGACCCAAGTAGTCCGCATCGACCTTTTCCTGCAGCAGGACGGTCGTCGGCGTATTAAAGACGGGCATAGCGACGCCGAACACGGCCATAAACGCCAGATACACCCAGAAGCTGGGAACGAGGCCGAGCGCAAGCGTGCAGACGCCCATGACAAGGCTGGCGATTGTCATCGTATGCACTTTGTTCCGGAAACCGCCCCAGGATGCAATAAGGCCTCCGCCCGCCATCATACCGACGGAGAACGCAATCTCAATGGCGGTCAGACTCCAATAATCGCCTCCGAAGCTGCGAGTCACTTGCAGCGGAGTCAGAAACGCCGCCGGCGCCATCAGCACGCAGAAAATAGCGAAAAACAGAAAGAAAGGCTTCAGGAAGTCATGACGGTTAATATACGTAAGACCCTGCTTGAAATCGTCCAAATAACCCGTCGTTTTTTGCTCGGACGCCTTTTGGTGCAGCGGTATTTTCAAAAAGAAAAACAACGTCAGAATCGCTGCCGCCGCGGTAACGACATCGATAAAGAAAATGATTTCGATCGTCGCCACCGAAAGAAGCGAGGCGCTCACGATCGGCGCGACAAACATCATGAGCGCCTGAAGGCTTCCGTTAATGCCGTTAACCTTCGTCAGTTTGTCTTCCGGCACGATTTGCGGCAGAATCGCGCCTACGGCGGGCGTCTGGATCCCCGCGCCGAGCGCGCGAACGGCCGCGATGACGAACAGCAGCCATACTTCGTCGTACCCCGCCAGGAAAGTGACGGCCAGAAGCAGCGTGACAGTCGCGATCATGGCGTCCGCAATCATAATGAGCTTCTTGCGATTGTACCGGTCCGCCCATACGCCGGCAAACGGCGACAGCAGGAAGGTCGGAATGAAGCCGCATATAATGAACAGCGTCATCATCAAGCCCGACTGCGTCGTCAGCGTAACGTACCACATAATGGCATACTGGACCAAAGCCGAGCCAAACAACGAAAGCGTTTGGCTGCTCAGGAAAAGAATAATATTTCGTTTCCAATGCTTTTGCTTGTATTCTTCGGTTTGTGTCATCGTTCTCTCAAACCCTTTCTGCCGACGCAACTCTATTGGGGATAGATTTATTCTACTATAGAGTATGACCTTGTTAGAGAAGACTTTAAACAGAACCGGCGTTGCAGCGCGGTCAGCTTTCGTCGGCGCTCGGGCCGTAGACGCCCGGCACGGGGACATCAAGCAGACGAAGGTAAACCGTTATTTGCCCCCGGTGATGGTACCAATGGTTGAATAATAATGTGCGGGCCATTTCGTAACGGGACGCTTCCATTGCCGGCGCGCCTTCGACCGTGAGCGTGAAAGTCTCCGCAAGGCCCGCTTCTCCCCAAGAGCGAAGCTTGCTTTCGGCGACCGCCGCATGGGTCTCGAACGCCTCGAGAATCTCGTTCACCGTGGCCGCCTCCGGCAGCGGAACGTCCGGCAGCTCGCGGGACGGCGCATCCAGCAGCTCGGCCAGCGCACCGGGCAGCCATGCCATATGCAAAGCCAGCTGGCCCAGGGACATCGATTTGTCATGCGGCCTCCAGGACAGGCTGCGCTCCGGCACCCGCTCCAGCACCTTTCTTGTCGATTCCGCCTCCCTCCTCAGCTCGGCCGTCAACCGTTCCGTTATATTCATAAGTATTCCTCCTCCATCTCCTTTCGAACTATGCTCACTTTACCATAGGAAGAGACGGCGCATTTCTTATTGATTGCTGCTTGTGAAAAGTCACTGAACCTTTCGAGAGACCGGGAACAAAAAAAGGCCGGGATCAGGAGCATTATCTCATCCTGTCTCGACCTTTGAGCTTGCAATGGTTCCATCCGGCATCAGCGTGCCGCTTCTTGAGGGCCTGGCTTTTTCTGCCGGGCATGCCCCGTATCTCGGGGGGCAACAACGTTTTCTGCCGGGCATGCAACGCTCTTCTGCCGGGCATGCAACGCTCTTGCGTTCAACGCACACGTCAGCCTTTCGACGCACGCATCGCCGCGGTCTCTTCCTCGTTCGGCCCGTACACTCCAGGAGGCACGACGCCCGCCTGACGCATCAGAATCGTCATTTGGCCGCGGTGATGGATTTGATGGCGTACGACCAGATTCAGCACACCGCCGAACGTCGTGTCGATAAATCCGAACAGCAAATGCTTCTCCGGCAGCTTCTCATCCGGCCATTGCTCCTTCAGCGCCTTCACGGCGGCCTCGCTCATGGCGCGGTAGCTCGCGGCAATGTCCGAAGCGCTCGCCGGCGTCGGCGTCTTGTATTCCGGCCCGTCGATCCGAAGTCCCGCCGATCCGAGCATGGCGCCGATGCTGCCGACCAGATGCCAGGCCAAGTCCCCCAGCGTTCTCGCCTGGGCTTCCGATACGGCCTGCTTCAACGATTCGTCCGTCAGCGCACCCAGCACCTTCTCCGTCAACGCCGCCTCGACCGTCCAGTCCGCCGCAAATTGTTCAATCGTACTGTACATGCACCATCGCTCCTTTCAACAAAAGAATACCATTACCCGCACGGCCTCCGCAATCAGACATGAATATAGGCGAATCACCTCCGCCCGGTTCCGGGCATATCGTAAAAGGAAACCGCCCCTTATCGGGCGCATCATGTATCCCCAAGGGGGAACGAGCATGCAAGAGATTTATGGAAACTATACGAAATGCGAGGAAGTTCCGATCTTTTACCCGCCTCAGCGCCAGCCGCAGCAGCCGGGCATCGAGTCGATCATGGTTCCGAAGCCGGTATCCGAACGGCCTTCCTATAAAGGCTCCGGCAAGCTTGCGGGCAAGTCGGCGATCATTACCGGCGGAGACAGCGGCATCGGAAGAGCGGCCGCCTATGCCTTCGCCAAAGAAGGGGCCGATGTCGCCATCGTGTATTACAACGAGCACGGCGATGCCGAGCAAACCCGAAACCGGGTGGAGCAGCTCGGACGGCGGTGTCTGGCGATCGCCGGGGACGTCGGCGACGAAGCTTTCTGCCGCTCGGCCGTGGAGCAAACCGTTCGCGGGCTCGGACGTCTCGACGTGCTGGTCAATAACGCGGCGGTCCAATTTTATCAACCCGGCATTGAACACATTACCCGCGAGCAGCTCGAGCTGACGTTTCGGACGAACATTTTTTCCATGTTTTATATGGTGAAAGCGGCTCTCCCCTATTTGAAGCCCGGCAGCGCGATTGTCAATACGAGCTCGGAAACCGCCACGAGAGGATATACCCACCTGATCGACTATTCGGCGACGAAAGGCGCCATTTCGACCTTTACCCGCTCGTTGGCCTTATCGCTGGCCGACCGCGGCATCCGCGTCAACGCCGTCGCGCCGGGCTCCACATGGACGCCGCTGATCCCGGCATCGCTGCCTCCGGAATTGTATATGTCCTTCGGCTACGACACGCCGTTGAAGCGGAGCGCGGAGCCTGCCGAAATGGCGCCGGCTTACGTCTATTTGGCGTCGGACGACTCTTCCTACGTTACGGGCCAAGTCATTCATGTGAACGGCGGCTCGTATTTCGGCTCTTAGACTTGGGCCTTGATCTAGGCCATGGCAGCCTCCCCATCTGCGTCCGTCTGGCTTCAGCCCGCCATTCGACCGCCAAACGCCAAAGGCCGGGTGCGGGAGCCTCGACAGACTCCCGACCCGGCCTCTATTTTCTATTTATAACATGCGATTTCCTCATGCCTCTTCATTCGTGCGATACTCCGGTTCATCTTATATAGCCGGGCGTCCGCTTCTTGCCGTCCCGCTATCCGAACCCTTAGAAAGCGGACGGCGGCGGCGCCGGACATAACCGGCGGTTCCAAATCCTGCGCGGCAAGGCCGATCCTCCGCCTTATTTCCCTTGCAGGCTGAACCGGAACCGGTAGGCCCGATTGGCCGGAATCTCAAATTCCGGATGCACCCGGGCGCCCCAGCTGTCGTCGCCGCCGACGCCCATTTGACGGTCCATAATACGGACGACCGTCTTGTCGCTGACCGGCAGCTTGTACGGATGGTCATGCGCCTCCAGCTCCTCGGGCGTATAAGGCAGCGCGTTCAGTTCCAGCTTCGGCAGCCCTTGAATAAACAAGCCTCTGCCCGACTCGTCTCCGACGAACGCATGCCGAACTTCCGTCTTGTTGCCGCATTCCTGCGGACGCAAGTACGGTACGAACTGATCCCGCACCTTGCCTTCGAACGCGCCGAGCCTTGCGCCCTTCTGCCGGTCTGCGTACGAATCGTGCGGTCCTTTGCCGTACCAGGAAACCGTATCGAACGAACCCGCCATTTCCAGCATAACGCCGATCTCCGGAATTTCCGGCAGCCCTTCGGAAGGTGACAGCAGCATATCGAGCTCGACGCGGCCGTCCGCATGCACCTCGTAACCGATCGTGCAGGACGACTGACCGGCCGACGGCAGCCGATATTCAGCCGTTACCTTCACGAGACCGGCATGCTCCTCGCAGCTCAGGCTGACGAGACGGCGCAGCTTGCCTGCCTCCCGCCATGGCGCGCAGCGCTCATGATGCTTGTTGCCCCTGTCGTTGTCCGTATAAGCGCGCCAGAAGTTCGGCACCAGCGGCGAAGCAAGCAGCTCCAGACCGTTGCGGCTCCAGGATGCCAGATCGCCGGTTTGCTCGCTCCAGGCCAGCTTGAACGATTCTCCGCTTACTGCAAGCAAGCCGGATTCCCGTTCAAGCTTCAGACCGCCCGACAATCCAATCAGCGAAAAGCGCGGCGCGCCGGAGGCGGCAACGGGAACGATAAATTGCCCGAACGCGACCTCATGCCCGCGGCTTGCCCAAGCGGCGTCTTCCTTCAAGACGGCGCGCAGCGTCACCACGTATTCCTCGCCAGGCGCGGCGCTTTCCGGCATCGCAAACGGAATGTTGACGATGGCGGAGGCTCCCGGAGCAGCTTCCGCGCTCCACTCTCCTTGCTCCACGGTCACGCCGTTGCGCGCTACCTCCCACAGAAGCGTGTACGGCTCGAGCGACAAGAACAGCTGCTTGTTCTTCACGACAAACGTTTGCTTGCTCCAGTCGTCCAGCGCAAACTCGATGTTCTGATAGCAGCGCTTCACTTCGTACAGCTTCGGCGATACGGTCCGGTCGGCGAAGATGAGCCCGTTGCCGCAGAAATTGCCGTCATGCGGCGATTCTCCGAAATCTCCGCCGTACGCCATATATTCCGTGCCGTCTTCGGTTTTCGTCCAGATCGCCTGGTCGATCCAGTCCCAAATAAATCCGCCTTGCAGCACCGGATAACGGTCGAACAGCTCCCAGTAGAGATGCAGGCCGCCGCAGGAATTGCCCATCGCATGGCTGTATTCGCACAGGATGAACGGCTTTTGCGGATTCGACTTCGCATACGCCTCCACGCCGGCGGGACGGGTATACATTTGAGATTCGACATCGGATGCCGCCTCGCTCTCCCGCCAATGGAACACGCCCTCGTAATGAACGATGCGCGAAGGATCCTGCTCCTTGAAATAATCGTACATTTTAATAAAATTGTCGCCGCCGAACGATTCGTTTCCGAGCGACCACATCAGAATGCTCGGATGGTTTTTGTCACGCTCGAACATGGAGCGGCAGCGGTCCAGCACGTTGTCCGTCCATTCGGGCCGGCTGCCCGGGAGCGTATCGCCCAGCTCCTTCTGGGCGTATTGCCACAAGCCGTGCGTCTCCAGATTCGTTTCGTCGATGACGTACAAGCCGTACTCGTCGCACAAGTCGTACCAAAGCGGATGGTTCGGATAATGCGACGTGCGGACCGCGTTGATATTGTGGGTTTTCATCAGCAGCACGTCCGTCAGCATATCTTCCGCGCTTACGGATCTTCCCGAATGGCAGGAGAACTCGTGGCGGTTGACCCCTTTGAACAAAATCCGCTGGCCGTTAATTTTCATCAAGCCGTCCTTGATTTCAAACTTGCGGAAGCCGACCTTGCTGCCGGCCGTCTCCAGCAGTTTGCCTGCTTCGTCGGACAGTTTCAGGACGAACTTGTACAAATTAGGCTCCTCGGCGCTCCATTTCAGCGGATTGTCGACCTTCGAAGCAAGCTGCACGCGGCCTTCGCCCTTTCCGCTCAAGTCTATTTCACCGCGCATTTCCGTTCCGGCGACGGGCTGTCCGTCTTTATCGTACAAGGTTGCTTCAACGAGAAGCTTGCCATCTGCCGCAAGCTCGTAATTCAACAGCTTGACGTCGACCGCAAGCGCCGCGTCCCGGTATTCGTCGTCGAGGTCGGCATGAACGCGGAAATCGTAAATATGAAGCTTCGGCTTCGCATACAGGAACACGTCGCGGAAAATGCCGCTCATCCGCCAGAAATCCTGGTCTTCGAGCCAGCTCGCGTCGCACCAGCGGTATACTTCCACCGCAAGCTTATTCTCCCCTTCGCGCAAATACGGTGTCAGATCGAATTCGGCCGGCGTGAACGTATCCTCGCTGTAGCCGACCAATTCTCCGTTCAGCCATACGTAAAAGGCCGACTCCACGCCCTGGAAGCTGATGAACACGGGCTCGCCCGCCCAATCCTTCGGCACTTCGAACGTGCGGACGTAAGAGCCGACCGGATTGTAAGCCGTCGGCGCAAACGGCGGACGAAGGTCGCCTTGCTCGACCCATGGATACGTAATATTCGTATATTGCGGATAGTCGTAGCCTTGCAGCTGCCAATGCCCGGGCACCGCAATTTCCTTCCAATCGGAGCAATCGTAGTCCAGGCGATAGAAATCTTGAATCCGGCTGTCCGGATTCGGCGCAAAGGAAAACTTCCATTGGCCGTTCAGCGACCGCACGCGGCGGGAGACGTTCCGCTCGCCGCGCAGCGCCTCCTCGACGGTATCGTACGGCGTAAAAGCGGTATGCGCTTCCATCCGGTTCAGTTGAAATATTTCGGGATTGTTGTTCCATTCGGGATACCCGTTCGCAGGCGGGGTATACGCCAGTTTCGTTCTCATTCGCTCGCAGCCTCTTTTCCTGGTCAATAGTAGTGGATTAACGATATTCATATTATAATAGATCGAAACCCCATTATTGTTTAAGCAAATTATGCTTTCGTTTCAATATTTGAATATGAAAGGTCAGGCGAGACACATTGAACGAAATCCACTACATGACGCCGACGACATCGGATTTGAAGCTTCCCGTTTACGTGACGGGTGCGGGACATTGGGACGATCAGCAGAAGGTGGACCGGCCGGACGGGTTTCCCGAATACCAGTGGTCGCAGACGGTATCCGGCGAGGGGGAGCTTCGGATCGGCGACAGCGTCTACAGAATCAAACCGGGAGAAGGCTTCTTCCTTCCCCCTAATCTTAGACATTCCTATTACGCCACCCGAGCGCCCTGGGAAGTGTACTGGGTGACGTTCGACGGGCATTATACGGAGTCGCTGCTCAAGCTGTCGGGCGTCCAGGCCGTCGGCCCCTATGCGCTCGAGCAGGCGGAGCCGCTCCGCAACGTCATGGAGAAGCTGATCGCCATTGCGCGCGACAAGCGGCCCGGTCACGGCTCGGAAGGATCCAAGCAGCTGTACGGCATGCTGCTCGACCTCCGGCAGCAGTTGTCCAACGCCGGCGCATCGGCGCATCAGATGAGCGAGCGGCTGCAGCCCGTGCTGCAATATATGGAGCGGCATTACAGCCGTACGGTTACGCTGGGCGAGCTGGCGCGGCTCATCCATGTGACGCCGCAGCACTTGTGCCTCTTGTTCAAAAAGACGTTTCACCTCCGGCCGATGGAGTATATGAACCGGACGCGCGTGAACAAGGCCAAGGAGCTCATGATCCGCGACAAACGCGCCAAGCTGCAAGAAATCGCGCTGGCCGTCGGCTTCGACAATCCCGCCTACTTCAACACGCTGTTCAAGGGCATCGCCGGCATGACGCCGGGCGAGTTCCGCAGACGGCACGGGGCTTGAGGCGGGGTTAAGACGAGGCTGGTGACTGTGACGGGCATAAGGCGGGATTTAAGGCGAGGCTGGTGACTGTGACGGGGCTTGTGACTGAGAGGGCAAGGCATTTCTTATTGAAATCCGCAGGGGCTGTTTTAGCTGTTTTCTAGCAAAGCCGCTCCCGCCCCATTTTAATCAGGATGTCGATTAACAGGGATTTCTTCGAAGCAGCCAGGATTATGAACAATTTTTCATTCATAATCTTGTGCTGGCGTTCCGCAGCGTTCATATGAACGATTTTTCGTTCAAAACCATGGGGGTGGCCGCTCTGCACCGCTCATATGAACGATTTTTCGTTCAAAAGCATCGGGGTAGCCGCTCTGTACCGTTCATATGAACGATTTTTCGTTCAAAGGCACGGGATTGGCCGCTCCGTACCGTTCATATGAACGATTTTTCGTTCAAAACCATGGGGGTGGCCGCTCTGTATCCTTCATCGCCCCCTCGCCAGGTCCGGAGTGAGTTTATTTTACCAGAAAAGGCTAATGTAGTCCGAATTGAGCAATAGCGACGCCGAGATTAGTTTCATGAATGAATAAACGCGTGACCTGCTGCCAATATCGACCGTGATGGCGGGCTTATAGCAAAAAGCGCTCCCCCCGGCAACGGAGGAGCACTTTGGCATTTTCGTATCGAATCCGGAAGCTTTTACCGCAGCGTCTTCAACGCTCCGCTCCAAGCGACCACTTCTTCCAGCATCGTGTTGACGTTGTCCAAATGCAGCTCTTGCGGCTTGAACTCGGAATAGTTGACGAAGTCGGTGAACAGCGACAGCGTCGGATGCGTGCGGACATCGGCGATTTTCAGCTCGCCGCAAATGCCGCGCAGATGCTCGGCCGCGCGCGCGCCGCCGGTGGAGCCGTAGCTGACGATGCCAGCCGCTTTGTTGTTCCATGCTTCGCGGGCAAAGTCCAGCGCGTTTTTCAAAGCGCCCGTAATGCTGTGGTTGTATTCCTGCACGATAAACACGAAGCCGTCCAAACTGTCGAGCTTCTCGTTCCATTTGGCAATGCCCGGCTCGGTGCCGTCGGTCGTGCCCAGGAATGGCAGGTTGTAGTCCGCGATATCGACGATTTCGTAATTGGCGTCGCCGCGCCCGTCGGCGATTCCTTTCACCCATTCTCCCACTTGCGGGCTAACGCGTCCTTGACGCGTGCTTCCCAAAATAATGCCGATGTTCAATTTGGACATGATCGATTCCTCCTTGGTCATTTACAAATCGTGTATCCACAACATCCATTTTATCACCGCCGCCTTCCTCCTGCCCGTATCCGCGGACCTAGACATGAGCGGCCGTATGCGTCTTCTGCCTGACATGAGATGGACTGCCAAGCAACCCCGTCGATGCAACGTCGAAGGTTACTTTATGTAAGTAATTATATTTTTATCATATTACGCTGTCAAGTTATTTTACTATAAAAAAGTAATTAGGTTATCCGAGCAAGATGTAGTATGATTAGGCAGAAGGAGGGGATGGGATTGGATAAGTCGATTTGTCCCAGATTCGAGAAGGCGATGAGCCTGCTTAGCCAAAGGTGGACAGGACTCATTATTTTTCAATTGCTGCCCGGTCCGCAACGATTTTGCGCTTTGGAATCGACGATCGGCGTCAGCGGCAAGGTGCTGTCGGAAAGGCTCAAGGAACTGGAGCAGGAAGGCATCGTTGCCCGCACCATTTACCCGGAAACCCCGGTTCGCATCGAATATTCGTTAACCGACAAAGGATTGGCGTTCAAACCCGTCATGGAGGCGCTCGGCCAATGGTCGCAGGATTGGCTTCGGGACTGAGCGCAACTTAGCATGCATTACCGCATCCTTGTCGGCGCATCCTATATGATGTATGAACAACCGCCTGCCAATATGCGGTTTTTTCTTTACCCGGACAGGTTATAAAGAAGCCCCCAAAACCGCTAAGAACGGTATTGGAGGCTTTCGAATCAGTTCGATTTGGCTTGAATGTATCCTTCGGCCTTGAGCAGCTCGGCGATCAATACGGCGCCGCCGGCCGCGCCGCGCAGCGTGTTGTGCGACAGACCGACAAATTTGAAGTCGTACAGCGAATCCTCGCGAAGCCGGCCGGCCGATACGCCCATGCCGCGCTCGATATCGCGGTCCAGCTTCGTTTGCGGACGGTTCTCTTCCTCAAAGTACGTAATGAATTGCTTGGGCGCGCTTGGCAAACCGAGCTCCTGCGGACGTCCTTGGTAGCTGCTCCACCGCTCGAGAATTTGCTCCTTCGTCGGCTTGTGGTCGAACGACACGAACACCGTCGCCAGATGGCCGTCCGTTACCGGCACGCGGATGCATTGCGTCGTAATGTGCGGCGCGCTCGCCTTGACGATCTCGCCGTTCTCGACGCGGCCCCAGATGCGAAGCGGCTCCTGCTCGCTTTTTTCTTCTTCGCCGCCGATGTACGGAATGACGTTGTCGAGCATTTCGGGCCAGTCCGTGAAGTTTTTGCCGGCGCCGGAAATGGCCTGGTACGTCGAAGCGACGACTGTCTTCGGCTTGAACTCCTGCAGAGCGTTCAGCATCGGCACGTAGCTTTGGATCGAGCAGTTCGGCTTAACGGCGATAAATCCGGTCTCGGTGCCGAGCCGTTTGCGCTGCGCCGCGATCACTTCGAGATGCTCCGGATTGATTTCCGGAATGACCATTGGCACGTCCGGCGTCCAGCGGTGCGCCGAGTTGTTGGATACGACCGGCGTGCCGGTCTTCGCGTACGCTTCCTCCAGCGCTTGAATTTCATTTTTCTTCATGTCCACCGCACAAAAAATAAAGTCTACGCCGGCAGCCACCTCTTCAACCTTCGAGGCGTCCTGCACGACGATCGATTTCACCGCATCCGGGATCGGCGTCTCCAGCTTCCAGCGGCCTTGCACCGCTTCCTCATACGATTTGCCGGCCGAGCCGCTGCTCGCCGCGATCGACGTCACTTCAAACCATGGATGTCCGTTCAGCAGCTCGACGAAACGCTGGCCGACCATGCCCGTTCCTCCGACGATTCCCACTTTCAGCTTTTGCGTCATGTTCAATCCATTCCTTTCCTGTCACCCGTATATTTATATTCCCTTCACTGCGTTGCCGATACAGACATGCACGGCAGACAAGCTTCTGCAGGGAGCGATGCAATCATGGCTATACGCCCAGTATACAACAGCTCCGAACGAATGCGGATATAAAAAAAATCCCACCCCCAAGACTGGATCAGTCTCAGGGACGAGATTGGTTGCTCGCGGTACCACCCTACGTTCACGAATATGTCGCCATACCCGCCTCTTCAAGTACGGCATCCCCGCAGCGGAAATGCTTATACTCTAGCTCTGTAACAGGAGCTCCTGTCGCACCATCCCTTGTCAAGCCCGAAGTTCCGATGCGATGCTCTGAGTCTTTGTTCGATAAGGGCTTCCTTGCTCCTTTCCAGCTGCCGGAGCTCTCTGTCAAAGTCGCCGTTTATCTACTCGTCTCTTCACTGCATTTGCAATATTAATTGTTGTATATAATAACAAAAAAACGACGGCAGGTAAATACGGCCGGTCAAAAAAATATGTCCTCCGCCTCGTTCCGGATCCAAGTTCCGGCAGCCGCTTATTTCGCCTTGATCGGCTCCAGCGGCTGCGCGTTGCCGTAAACCGGATATTCCCTTTGAACCGGCGCCGCCCATTCGACCGCGTTGGCGATCACTTTGCGCACGTTGGCGTCATAATAAGTCGGGTACGTCTCATGGCCGGGACGGAAATAGAACACCTTGCCCGAGCCGCGCGTATAGCAGCAGCCGCTGCGGAACACTTCGCCGCCCTCGAACCAGCTGACGAAGACAAGCTCGTCCGGCTCCGGAATGTCGAAATGCTCGCCGTACATTTCCTCCTTCGGCAGCTCGAAATATTCGCCGAGTCCCGCCGCGATCGGGTGAGCCGGATTGACGACCCAGATCCGCTCCTTGTCGTCGGCTTCTCTCCATTTCAAGTCGCAGGTCGTGCCCATGAGCTTTTTGAATATTCTCGAAAAATGGCCCGAATGAAGCGCAATCAGCCCCATCCCCTTCATGACGCGCTGATGCACCTTCTCGACGATATCGTCGCGCACCTCGTGATGCGCCATATGGCCCCACCAGAGAAGCACGTCGGTGCCGTTCAGCACTTCGTCGGTCAAGCCGTGCTCCGGATCGTCCAGCGTAGCAAACCGTACGTTATGAATATCGCTCAGCGCTTCCCCGATGGCGGCATGTATGCCGTTCGGATAAATGGCGGCCACCTTCTCGTTTCCTTTTTCGTGGCGGAATTCGTTCCAGATCGTAACGTTCAATCGTTTGCCGTTCATGTAATCGTTTCCCTCCTGTAAGTTATTGTGAATATTATACGCAACTCCGCCGGGAACAATCGATGGCAAATTCGATGCAATTATTACGGTATTCTGTACAAGCCGGCGAACGCCTCGCGAATATGGTACAATGTCTTTACTGAAAACTGTCCGAGGAGGGCGAGTTCGTGTATCCCGAAATGCGTTACGAGCATGTCGTCTATCAAAATCCGTTTCTCGCCGTCCGCATCTGGCAAATCGACGCGTCCATGCCGTCGCGGAGCGAAATGCCCCGCCATGTCGAGCAAGCCTGGCGCAACCGGCAGTTCTCGGAATGGCACTATCATAAGGAAGCGGAGTTTCTGTTCATATTGGAAGGCGAGATGGCCGCTTTCTGCAAAGACGAAAAGTTTGTGCTGGGGGACGGCGACATTGCCGTGTTCGGCTCGAACGAGCCGCATACGACGATTCAGACGAAGGAAGGACCGCTCAGCTATCTGGTGTTCCAGATCGATCTCCGCCAATATTGGGACGTCAGCACGATCCACAGCATGCAGCACTTCTCGGAGGTCATCCGGCCTTTAAGCTCTCTGAATTACGTGTACAAGGAAAATGCCGAGGCGCGGATGCAGACCGGGGCGCTCATTGCGGAAATATACCGGGAAATGAACGAAAAACAGCTCGGCTACGAGCTGGCGGTATCGTCCCGGGTTAAGGCGATGCTGCTCCTCTTGCTCCGCGCCGACACGAAACATTATTTGCGCGGTCTCGACAACGCTCTGCTGGAGCGGCTGCAGCCCGCGCTCGACTACATCGAGGAGCATCTCGACGAACCGTTGACGGTGGACCGGCTCAGCTCGCTGCTGAACATGAGCTATACCCATTTTGTCAAGACGTTCAAAAAGTCCGTCGGCATGCCGTTCTCCGGCTTCGTCGCCTACAAACGGATCAAGAAGGCCGAGCAGCTGCTGCTCACGACCGACCGCAGCGTCGCCGACATCGCCGACTCGGTCGGGATGTCCAATCTCGGCCACTTTTACGATATGTTCCGGCGCTATAACGACTGCTCGCCCAAGCAGTTCAAGGAACGAATGAAAGCGCCGTTCGAATCCGGCGTCAACAAAGCAAAGCGAACGCTACCGGCTCTCTGACCGGAACGTTCGCTTGGGGTTGGTTTGCTTGTTGAAGATTCTTATCCAAGACGCGCTCCTAAGACTGTCGCTCTGTTCCTCGCAGTTCGTATCGACGCGACAGATTGGCGAAGTCCGTGGGTTTGAACGATATACCGTTCATTTCGGCGCTGCAGAGCAGCAAAGTCGCTGCAGACCGCAAAGTCCGCGGGTTTGGACGTCGGCAGTTGTGCAACGGCGGTTACGCGGCTCTTCAGCCGAGCTGCGCGACGATTTCGCGGAGCCCTTCTTCGGCCGGCGTCGCCGGGCGGCCCAGCAGCTTCTCGAAATCGCCGCTTTCGATCGCCAGCTCGCCGTTGCGGATATCGGACTGGATCTGGACCAGCATCGGAATGACAAAGTCCGGCACTCCCGCTCCCTTCATGATCTCGGCATAAGCGGCGTCATCAACGTGCTGCACCGGCACTTCCTTGCCAAGCACCCGGCCGAGAGCCGCGGCCAGCTCGTCCTGGGTCAGCGGCTTGCCGGACAGCTCGTAAACCGTACGGTCGTGCCCGGTTCCGGCCAGGACGGCGGCCGCCGCTTCGGCGTAATCCCGGCGCAGCGCCCAGCCGACCTTGCCGCCGCCGGCGGACGTCACCCATGGAGCCCCGGCCTGGACGCCCTGAATGCTCGCTATTTCGTTTTCGAGATACCAGTTGTTGCGCAGGAACGAATACGGAATGCCGGTTTGCTTGATCGCCTCTTCCGTCGCCCGATGCACCGGCGCCAGGAACAATCCGCTGTCGGCCGCGTTGCCGACGCTCGTGTAGGCGATAAAGCCGACTTTCACGCGGACGGCGGCTTCCACCGCATTCGCATGCTGGCGGATTCTCGTCTCGTTGTCGCCGTCGGCCGAAACGATCAGCAGCCGGTCGATGCCGGCGAAAGCCGCATCCAAAGTTTCCGGCTTGTCAAAGTCGCCTTGTCTCACTTCGATGCCGCGCGCACGCAGCGCTTCGGCTTTTTGCGGATCGCGCACGCTGACCGCCAACTGACTCGCCGGCACCTTCCGCAGCAGAGACTCCACGACTCCCGCTCCCAATTTTCCCGTAGCGCCAGTAACAAGCATTTTCATGTTTGATTCCTCCTCGTTTTTTGTGTTGTAATCATTATTGTTATAACAATAATGATTACAACTGATGTATGGAAAAAACCTCTTTCGAGGCTTTTCGACGAACGTCAGACCGCTCAAGGAGGCATTCAAGCTCCGCTGCAGCTGCAAAGTACTTACTCAGGTTTCCATGAAACCGGTCAATCTGCCAATCTTCTTTTGACTAATACAGGTTGCCCGCATTTACTCGAATTGATCCAGCAAACTTTGGATCGTCGTGCTCGCAAGCTTGTGCTCCATAGCCGCCTGCGCCTCCCGAAGCTCCGATTGCAGCACCTGATCGATATTCCTTCCTACCGGACACGCAATATTCGGCTGGTCGTGCACGCGGAACAATTGATTGTCCTCCGTGACGTTGACGGCCCGGTAAACATCCAGAAGCGTAATCTGTTCCGGGCTCTTCCGCAGCAAGGCTCCACCCACTCCCGGACGCACGTCCACCAGTCCCGCCTTTTTCAACATGCCCATGATCCGGCGAATGACGACAGGATTCGTATTGACGCTCCCCGCAATCATATCCCCCGTGCAATCGTTCGGAACGGAAGCGATCAGGCAAAGCGTATGAACGGCCATGGAAAAACGCGTACTAATCTGCTTCATCAGCATCACCACCGTTGTAACCATTGTAGTTACTTCTCGAGCATTTGTCAAAGCGATTTCCCTGGAGCAGTTTAAAATCCGCCGTTCCTGCAGCCGCTTTATTGCCTTTCCTTATGGGTTCGTCGCCAATTTTTTCGTTTTCTTTTTTTTGTTGCGTTTTATTGTGTATAATTTTGTCTATATGTATAGTTGCGTTAACAAACTTGCAAAAGAAAGGGACAACGCCCAATGCTCGCAGAACTGAGGAAAAACCGGCTGCTTCGCATGCTGGCCGAGGAACAAAAAATTATCGTGACCGAAGCGGCCCGGGCTCTCGGCGTGTCGCTCGGCACGATCCGAAGCGATCTGAAAGCGCTCGAGGAAGAAGGACGACTAGTCCGTACGCACGGCGGCGCCATCCCGGTCGGCTCGTCGTCCGAGCCCGCCTTCGGCGAACGGCAGCTGATCCGCTTCGAGCAGAAGGCCGCCATCGGACGCGCGGCCGCCGGACTGATCGGCGACAGCGTCTCAATTATGCTCGACGCAAGCTCGACCGCCATGGAGCTCGCGAAGCGGCTGCCGGAGGAACGGCCGCTCTCCGTCATAACGAACGGCCTGTCGACGGCGCAGCTGCTGGCCGCAAAGCGGCTCTTCAACGTCATCGTAACGGGCGGCGTCGTCCGCCCCGGCAGCGACGAGGTCGAGGGACTGCTGGCGAAATCGCTGTTCGACCAGGTGCACGCCGACATTTTGTTCGCCTCCGCGCACGGGCTGACGCTCGACCAGGGCATGACCGAATTCAGCTATCAGGAGGCGGAGTTGAAACGGGTCATGGCCGCCAACGTGCCGAACGTCGTCGCCCTCGTGGACAGCTCCAAGCTGGGACGCCGCTCGCTCGCCACCTCGGTCGAGCTGTCCCGCATCCGAACCGTCGTCACGGACCAAGGCGCGGATCCGGCGTTTCTGAACGCGCTGCGCGAGCGCGGCATAGCCGTCGTCATCGCGGGAGACGACGCCTAACCTGACCTCTCGTCCGTCGTCGCAATGGTCGCCGCCAGAAACGCCTTCAGCTTTCGCGCCGTTCGTTCAGGAAGCGTAGAATCGTATAGCGATTGCGGATCGTATGGGCCATGCGAAGCGCTTCGTCGACGGATGCCCCGTCGATGCCGAGCTCCGACGGCTCGGCCTGCCCTCCGGCCTGCTCCAGCATTTCGCGGTAACGTTCGTCGCTCGGCAGCGCGCGCAGAGCCGCGGCGAGCGATTCCCGCTCGCGGGCGACCGCTTCGGGCAGCTCGGCTGCCCCGGCAAGCAGCGGCGCGAACTCGGACTTGTACCGTTCCGCGACGAGCCTGGACGACACCCCCACCTTCGCCCCGTGCAGCAGCTGCTTCTTCCCTCTTTGGAGCACCTCCATTTCCCACACATGCGAGACGTGATGCTCTCCGCCCGATGCCGGATGCGATTGTCCGAATCCCAGCATCGCCAATCCCGACAAGATTAACCCTCTCATCAACGCCGCAAGGCCTTCCTTGCTTCCGCCGGCGATGTCGCCGAGCCGTCCGACGCACTCGTTCAGCGCCTCGCGCGTCAGCTCGGCCGCCGTGCGGCAATAAGGCTCGCCCGCGGCGATCCGGGAAAATTCCCAGTCGAGCAGCGATGTATATTTTGCGATCATATCGCCGACTCCCGCCGCAGCCATCTCCCTTGGCGCTCCAGCCAGAATGTCCAAATCCGCGAACACCGCGAGCGGACTATGCAGCTGAAACGTCGACTTGAAGCCGCGCACGATGAGCGGCGCTCCCATTGAATTGAAGCCGTCGACGGACGCGGCCGTCGGCACCGAGACGAACGGCAGGCTCATCTTGAAGCTGACGAATCTCGCAATGTCGTGAATCGTCCCTGCGCCGACCGCGTACACAGCCTCGGTGTCGTTCGGCGTCTCGAGCAACGCTTGCACGATCGATACTTCATCCGCCAGCACGTCGCCATTTGCGTTCGGCAGCAGCTTCACGGTATGGATATCGGCCCCGCAGGTCCGCAGCAGCGTTTCCAGTTCCCGCCCCGCGGCTTCGTAGGTTCGCTCGTCGCACACCAGCGTTACGCGGCGCAACGATTTCAATGCCGCAAAATTTGCCGCGGCGGCCAAGGCCCCCGATTCGATGCGGATCTCTTCGATTGACGGTTCGTAATGGACGTTGCCGCAGTCGCATGCGGCCAGCCTTTCGGCGATTTGCCGAACGTTCATGATGCATCCTCCTCATATTCCGCCATGTGCTCCAAATCAGCCAGCGACTCGATGACGAAGTCCGGCCGGCGCTCCGCCTTTTCCAGCATGGCAGTATCGGTCGAACCGGTCATGACCAGCACCGTCCGCATGCCGTGCGCCTTGCCGAGTCCAATATCCGATTCCAGGCTGTCTCCGATCATGGCGCATTGTTCACCGGGCAAGCCGGCAGCGGCAAGGGCCGCTTCTCCCATATAATAAGACGGCTTCCCGACCACGATTTCGACGCGGCGCCCGCTGGCCGCTTCGATGGCTCCCGCCATGCCGGCGACGTCGATCGCCTGCTTCCCGTCCTTCGGAAACGTCCGGTCCAGATTCGTCGCCATTATGCGGGCGCCGTGCCGCACCGCCTGGAACGCGTCGTTCAAATCGCCGTACGTCAACGTCTCGTGAAGCGATACGACGAGCCAATCGGCCGTTTCGGGAGCTGCGCTCAGCCGGATCCCGTGGTCGGCCAATTCTTCGCCTAAGCCAGGATCGCCCAGCGTCCATACCGATGCGTTCGGATAATGGGACTTCAGCAGCCGGGCCGCTGCGGTCGACGCCAGCAATAGTTCATCCTTCTCCGCTTCAATGCCCGCTTTCCGCAGCTTTTCCACACCTTGCGTTCGCGACAGGTTGCCGCGATTGCTGACAAATACGATCTTCCGGCCGGATGCCCGCAGCGCCGCGATCGCCCGGTCCGCGCCGCGAATCAGACGGTCGCCTTGAAAGACGGTGCCGTCCAAATCGATGAGACAGGCTCCAATCCCTTTCAGCATATTCGTTTCATCCTCCCCTGATCTGCTCTCTCCACCATAAGTTTGCAGAAAACATTTTGTTTTGTCAAAGTATTTATGATTGTTTCTAAGCTTTTTTGATTTATTTTGTCGATTATATCCCAATCATAGGGTAACTGCATCCGATATTCTCGGAAACCTCTACAATCTATTGCAGTCAAAAAGCCGCCCGAGCTCGTATGAGCTCAGGCGGCTTCGGCAAACGTGCGAATCTATGAAATTTGTTCCGCCTCAACCGTCAATTCCTTGGAAACGCCATAGCTTACAGAATGATTGTTGTGCGCCAGCACGAGCCTGATCTTATTTTCGCCTTCCTCCAATCCCTCCAGCAAGAAGGGAGCGTCGTCCGTAATCGGTCCCTTCAAAGAGCCATTTAAATAGAAATGAATATGACCTTCGCCTTCTACGGCGGCTCTTCCGTAATTTTCTTCCGACAGCTTCAAGTTCGTTTCGATCATCAAATAATAACCGTCGTCCCTCTTCTCGATGGAAGCGTCCAGCGTATATTCCGTTTTCTGCTCCGGGCTTGCGGCAGGGGTTGGCGACTCCGTTTCATGACCTTCGTGTCCTGATGCGGCCGCTTCGGATGCCTCGCCTGCACGGCCGCCGGAACACCCCGCCATGACCACTGCCAGTGCAGCCGATAGAACGAGCAATCTTCTCTTCATCAATTGTCTTCTCCCCTCATATCGGTCATAATGGAATTTAGAGGATCCTCTCACCCACATTGTAAACAATAGCTCTATATGGAGAACATAGCGCCGTGAAAGAGATTCCTCCGAATTGCTTAGCCGGTGAAAGGATGAAGTTTTCATGATCGATCACATTGACATGGAGATTTTGCGTTATCTGCAAAACAATTCGAGAGCGCAATGGAAGCAAATCGGGGAAGCCGTGCATATGTCCGGCGTCGCCGTCGCCAACCGCGTCAAGCGATTGGAGGAGATCGGCGTCATCGAAGGGTATACCGTTCGATTGAACGAGCAGAAATTAGGCAACGCCTATTGCGTTTTTATACTGGTCATCATGAAGGAATACCAGCATACGAAGTTCCAGCAATTCATCCAGGAGCAGGAAGAGATCAAGGAAGCGCACCGCGTCAGCGGGGAACCCTGTTTCATTCTGAAAGTGCAGGTTTCCGATCACAGCAAGCTGTCGGCGCTGTTGGACCAAATTCTCGTATACGGCCATTATAAAATCAATATTTCGATCGGACAGTACAAATAGTTCATCGCAGCCCGTTGAGCGGGCAAAAAATCAGCCCCTGTCTCCGGAATCCGGCGGGCAGGGGCTTGGCTATGCGGCACGACGCAGCATTTTTGATCCGATAGAGCATCCGCCCGCCAGGCGATCGTCCGTTAAGCGTCCGCCTGGCGGCATCTCTCAACTTTTGACGTTCGAAACCTCCAGCAAATTGCCGTCGGGATCGCGAAAATAGATCGATTCGATCGGACCGGACGCTCCCGTGCGCATCACCGGCCCTTCTTCAATCTCGATGCCGCATGCCTGCAAATGCGCGATCGCCTGCGGGAGCGGCGTCTCCGTAATGAGGCAAAGATCGGCCGAGCCCGGCTCGGGAACGGCGGCCTTGGGTTCGAATTCGCGGCCCTTCTGATGGAGATTGATTTTTTGCCTGCCAAATTTCAGCGCCTTCCGCCCGTTGCCGAACGTCGTCTCCTCCATGCCGAGCGCCTTTGCATAGAAACGGCAAGTTTCCTCCACGTCCCGCACCGTCAATACGATATGGTCTATTCGATCGATCGCTATCGCCGTCTTCATCATTCGCCCTCTTCCTCCTTCGTCCCTTGCACGATCCATGCGGCCGCTTCCGCCCGCGTCACCGCCTTCTGCGGTTCCAGACGTTTGCCGTCGCCGATAAATACATACCGGTACAGCACGGTCGCCCTTTCTACCAAATAGTTCGATACCGTGCCGACGTACAGTTCACCGACCTGGTCCGCGTCCTCGTAACCAAACAGGTTCTCGATCAGAAAGGTCCAGTCCCGCATATAGTCGGCCCAGATCCTTGTCGTCTGCTCGCGGGTAAGCGGCTCGTCGACCCGGATCGTTCCGTCCGGAAAACCGTTCAGAATCCCTGCCGCTTTCAATCCTTCCACGATGTCGTTATACGGGCTAGCGGCCGTCAGATCGGAGAACGACGCCGCGGCCGGATGATGCGGATTAATGTACTTCGAGTGATAGTTGTATGCCCACCTAATAAATTCGCCGCGCGTAATCGTTTCATCCGGCTCGAACAGACCGCCGCCGCCCGGCAGATCGACCCGCTCCAGCAGCGACTTTATATCGGACTCGAACCGATGGCCCGCGATATCGGCTGGCGCTCCGGCCGGACCGCTTCCCGCATCGGCCGGCTCCGCAACGGTTACGGCGATCGTACCGTCTGCCGTCAGCTTTTGCTTCAAATCGTATTTGTTATCCAACATATAGACCATCCACTCGGCCGCTTCCGCGCGGGTAACCGGCTCCTTCGGCTTCAAATACGGCGTCTTGCCGAACGTCTTCGCATACACCTCTTTATAGAAGGACAACGGCTTGCGGTACATCTCGCCCAGCTCCTCCGAGTCCAGATAGACGCTTGGCAGGATGACAGGAGGAAAGCGGAACGCATCCTCGTCTCCCATAAACTTCGACCACGTGTACGGCACTTGCTCCCGGGTCAACGGTCCGTCCAGTTGAAGGCCGCCGTCCGGAAGCGCTTCGATGAGCCCTTCGGCCGCATAACCTTCGAGCACATCCGCGTAAGGCAGGGACGCATCCACATCCGAAAATGCTTTCTCCGCTCCCGGCTCCAGCCTCAAATCCCGGTATTCCAGGCCGATCAGCCATTCGAACCAATCGCCGCGCGTCATCATTTCGTTCGGGCGGAATCGTTCGTCCTCCAACGGAGCGGCGCCCAACGACAGCCACTCGACGATCGCCTCTTCCGCCGGATGACCGCTTATATCCGCCACGACGAGCTCCGACGGCGAAGCTTCGGCCGGCTCCTCCGTCAGCCCGGCGTCCGGCGTCGCCGAGACGGCGTCGGAAGCGGCGGTCCCCGTCGGAGCCGGCGACTGCTCCGGCCCGTTCCCTCCGCCGAAGCAAGCCGGCAGCGCCAGCAGCATGACCGCGCAGCCGGCCGCCGCCGCCAGTTTCGTATGTTTGCCAACCCATCGAATGGAATCCAGCATGTGTCCTCTCCTTTATGCCAATGTATCCGTCGCTTTCAGAACATAATCTTCTTAACCGGCTTGCCGCTGACGTCAATGCCGAACCGGCTGCTGTCGATGCTGCTCGCCGACCTTGAAGGCAGCTCGTCGGTGATGTGAAGGAGGCCTCCGAACGCAAATTCGTTCACCGCCTTCACATGAAGCAGCGGCTTTCCTTCCACAGGAAACGCAATTTCGGTTCCTTCCCGCCGGCCTCCATTCTTGTCGATGACCCGCTTGGCTGCCGCTTCAATGCGGGGGGCGGCATGATTGAACGTATCGTACAGCCGGTCCCCGTTCCGGGAGGCCGTATAATCGCCGGCGAAATACGCTTCAAGGACGACCAGCAGCCAATCCTCCCCGGCGTTAAACGACCCGCCCGCCAGCTTGTTTTCCAGGACCGGATCCGCAATGAGCTCTCTTAATATTTCTTCCTTCGTTTTTTTCGGGGGCGGCGGAATCGCCGGCGGTGCTTCTCCTTCCGCCGGAGGCGGAGGGTCCGGCTGCGCGTCGTAAATGGCTTGCACCGTTTCCCACAGCTCCCGGACGCTGGCCGTAACGTCGGATATGATCCTCTCGCGGTAAGCGTCCCGCAGCACGTCGGCCGAAGCGAGCGCCACGGCGTCGGCGATATTTTGCGATTGTCGCTTCTCAATATATACGCTGTAGAAATAATAAAGGAGCATAGCGGCCACAAAAGCCAAGCCCAGCAAAAAAACGGTAAGCAGCGCGGCGCTCCCCCGCTCGTTTGCCCATACAGCTTTTTTCATGGCGGTCGAATCCTTTCCGAGCGTTAAGCGAAATAGCGAAAATAGGCGAGACCCAGCAGCAGGATCAGTCCACAGAGACGCACGACGATCGTTTGTTTGTCCTGAGCCAGCGTATCGACCACGATCGTAATCAGGCTGAAGGCGCCGAATACCGACGCGATGACGATCCCTTGACGATCCGTAATCGCTCCTTGCTCCTTAATGATGCTGAGCAGCAGCAAGACCGCCGGAAACAGGAGCACTCCGGCAATCATATATTTTTGCGTCTTTTTCGGATCCAGCCTTTTGGGAGAAGCATTTTTTCGGGTTCCCTTTCTCTTCTTCATGCTCATGCTATAGCTCCTTCTTTTGCAGGCCATCGCATTTTATTTGGAGAGATTCGGCATGATGTTTTGGAATTGCGTATCGTAGCGCTCTTTATTCTCTTCCACCCACTTGCCGGTTTCTTTGTTTGCTTCCTCCAGAAGCTTCCCGGTGACAAATTGTTTATGCTGGACAAACTGTTGGAACTTCTCTTCGTTCTTCATCAGCTTGTCAAGCTGCCTTTGCGTGAGCGTTCCGCTGCTCAGCCACATGATTTGCTGCTGTGTTAAATGATTCGGGTCGGCGGTCAGCAATTCCTCCAGCTTTTTGTTCGTAATCGTTTTTCTGCCGGGAACGACGCTGACGTCCACCCCATACTTGTTTTTAATATCGGCAATGGTAATGCCGATGCCGCTTTTGCCGCGAAGATTGTACAGCCATTGCGACCTGAACAATCTGGCGGCGAACGGACCGATGACCAATGCCTTCAATACGCTTTCCTGCATAATTTCGCCTAAACTTTTCTTTTCGCCCTTGAATAAGTTTCCGACGGCGCTCTCCAATGCGCTGGCGACAAAGTTGGTCGTGCGGGTCATCAGCTTGCTGGCTGTCTTGCCGGTGATCACATCCACGGCTTTGCCGAATATGAAGGCGCCAAGCACATTGTCCAGCAGCATCTCTCCTAATTCGCCTGATGTCGGAAGAACACCCTTTGTCGCGATAATAGAGGTAAATGAGATCAAGTTCCCTAAACCGAATTGGATCAAAACGTTCTTGCTGATCAGCGATTTGCCCAGGCTCGCAAAATTCGCCGCCATCCCACGCGCCATCATCGTCCGCATCCCCGTCCAGGCTCCCGAAGCCGCCGTCCGGATCAAGCCTCCAAGTCCTCCCAAACCGTTCGTTCTCAAAAATTGAAAGGCGGTGCGCGCCGCCGCTCCGATTCCCGCATAAGCGAAGGCGAACACGGACAGACTTGCCATGGCGCTTGTGGCGATGCCGGACAAGTAGCTAAATCCGTCGCCCGCCGTAAAGGAATAGATTAATCCGGCGACGACGCCGGCCGCAGCCGCAATGATCCATACGGGGGCCGAGATGGCGATGCCCAATACGAGCGCCGCCACGGCGACGACCCCCAGGACGATGGCCGCCCCGGCAATGCCGACGACAAGTCCTCTGCCTATTTTATCAAAAAGATCTTTGGCCGTATCGCTCGCGAACCAGTCCCCGACCCGTTCCCACCACGGCTTGCCGGGCTTGTCGACGCTGCCCGGGTTTGCGTTCGGGTCCGGCGGCGTCCCTCCTGGATTCGCTCCTCCCGGATCGCCCGGATTCGCTCCTTCGGGGCCGTTGGCGCCGCCCGGGTTGCTCCCGTCCGGATTCGCTCCCCCGGGTCCGGTCGCTCCGCCCGGATTGCTCCCGTCCGGATTCGCTCCCCCGGGTCCGGTCGTCCCNCCCGGGTTGCTCCCGTCCGGATTCGCTCCCCCGGGTCCGGTCGTCCCTCCCGGATTGCTCCCGTCCGGATTCGCTCCCCCGGGACCGGTCGTCCCTCCCGGATTGCTCCCGTCCGGATTCGCTCCCCCGGGACCGGCCGCTCCGCCCGGGTTGCTCCCGCCGGGATTCGTGCCGCCGGGACCATTCGTTCCGCCCGGATTGCTCTCGTCCGGGTTCGCTCCCCCGGGACCGGTCGTCCCTCCCGGGTTGCTCCCGTCCGGATTCGCTCCCCCGGGTCCGGTCGTCCCTCCCGGATTGCTCCCGTCCGGATTCGCTCCCCCGGGACCGGTCGTCCCTCCCGGATTGCTCCCGTCC
>Ga0065721_10000788_pt1 | contig 69428 bp, 61 predicted proteins | sample Mesricmetagenome_FD_59108 | JGI IMG/M metagenome (GOLD analysis project Ga0065721, IMG submission 59108) | Mesophilic microbial community from rice straw/compost enrichment Sample: eDNA_1 v2 (version 2) | ecosystem: Engineered > Solid waste > Grass > Composting > Bioreactor | place: USA: Davis... | reverse complement strand
GTAAGCCACCGGGCAACCCACTAAAGTTCCGGAAGCTTTTTCCAGTTTTGAGGAAGTAACCCATTCATATTAGCAGTGGTGAACAGATGCATGTTCTCTAATACATCCCTCAGCCAATAATATGGATTGATGTCGTGCAGTTTGCAGGTAGCGAGTAAAGAATACACCATGGCAGCACGCTGCGCCGATTCATGACTACCAGCAAACAAATAATTTTTTCTTCCCACAGCCACCGGACGGATGGCATTCTCTACTAAGTTGTTGTCTATATTCAAACGTGCATCTTTGATATAAAGGCAAAGCTTCTCCCAGCGAGGCAGGCAGTATGCCATAGCCTGGGCAATGGGGCTTTTTTTGACAACAATGGCGGGATATTCTTTCTCCATCCAGGTTTTCAGCGTTCGCAAAACAGGTAGTGCCTCGCGTTGCCGTAATTCAATAACAGCATGGCCTTGTATGTTACTATCTTTGATCCTGCGCTCAATCGCATACAGTTGCTGGAATAATGCAAGTGCATACTCCGCACGGGGCTGGTCATTTTGCAGGGCTTCATGGAACTTTCGCCTGGCATGCGCCATACAATGCAATAGCGTAATGCCCGGCCTTCGATCGAAGTCCTCGTAGGCGCTGTAGCCATCCGTTTGCAGATAGCCCTGGAAGTCTTTAAGGATATCGTCCGGCCCTTCCCGTCCGCGNCCCGGCCGGTAGTCAAAAAGCACCAGTTTTTGTTCATAATTGTGATACACCCAATAANAACCACGNTGAGTAGTNCCTTTTTTATCCTCATCCATCACCTTGATGGGTGTTTCGTCAGCACCCAGGTACCCGGTGGTCAGGGTAATGCGTTTATGGGCTTCGTACAGGCCATGCAGGTGGTTCAGGCCCATCCGGAACCAGTCGTTGCTGGTTGATTGAGCAATCTTTACGCCTAACCGTTCGTACCGTTGCAATTGCCGGTGTACCGGCAGATGGTCGAGGTATTTATCAACGATCATCTGCGCCAGCAGCCCTTCACCCACCATGCATTTTTCCAGTAGTCTGCCAGGCAGTGCTGCCGCAAGCACCGTAGTGCCGCCTTCGTCGAGCGGTGCAGCATATTTGGGACGGATGTATTGTTTAACGTACAACTCACCAGGAACATAATCCAGTATCTCAGTAACCTCTTCACCGATTTTTCTTAAGCCAGCCATATCACCTTCCGGCTTCAGCAGGATCGTTTCCCGGCGCAGGTGGTCGGGTAACTTCATGCGGCCGGGATGTGCTTTGGGCCTGGCCGGGACAATTTCCGTCTTCGTGCGGATATATTTTATAGTAGTAGCGCTGGTGATCTTACACTGAGATACGGTGTCTGCGCTCAGGTCAAGGGCTAATTGCAGTTGTGCAGGGGTGGCATCTGCAGAAGGAATAAAACGCTCTACGCGAACGCCGAAGATCATTTTTCNAAGCCTGGCTACCTCAGCAGACAGTGCTGTAACCTGATCGGAGCGTGCCTCCAGTTGCTGCACCATTTTTTCCATAACAGCAACCTGCTGTTCNTATAATTGTTTGTAGTCGATATGTGACTGCTNCGCTGATGGCATGACACTCAAAATTAGCACAGTGATACCGGCCATGAGCAGGTATGGAAAAATTGAGCATAACTGGGCAATAAAAACTGAAAATACAAAACGGGATGTGGATAAGTCAGGCTGATTTTTTCAAACGCGGCCGGTAGACCACCTTTTTTAAAGATACCCCCTGCAAAATGAACTGCAATTGCCGGGCATCGAGTTGCAGGGTATTGGATGAACTACTGATGGCCGGCAGTTCGTAGGTGCCTTTTTCCAGCCGTTTNTAATAAATGGAAAAACCATCGCCTTCCCACAGCAACAGTTTTACCTGNGTACGCCGCCGGTTCATAAAAATAAAAACGGAGCCGCACAGTGCGTCCAGCAACAACTGGCTTTTGATAATGCCGCACAAGCCATCAAAGCTCTTACGCATATCAGCATGACCAGTATACAGGTAGTAATTACAGGAAGATGAGAGGTGCAACATGCTCAGACAAGGAGATTTCTGATAAACTCTCCAGCAACAGGATGGTAGAAGATCAACCGCCGCCCGCCATCGAGTACCAGTTCACACCAGGGAGCTCCTGCCGGACGATCATGAAGGACTAGTTGCACAAAGTTATCACCGTTGTTCTTATCAGTATCAGATTGCCGGTTGCGATACTGCTTGTACCAATAATGAAAGGCGCTATACACGACATTGTTTTGTTCACACCAGGCCTTCTTTGATAATCCGCTTTGTTGCCACTGCATGATATGTGCGAAAAACTGTTGCTGATTAGACTTCGACATAATGGTTTTTAAATCGAAGCTAAAAATGTACGACCGTACAAGCAAGGTGGGTTGCTCGGTCGGTTACTTTGAAGCCGCCCTGCCTGTTTTTAAAACATTAGGCAGGAAAATAAATCATATGGGCGCCATTGGTGCAGGACAGATCACCAAATCGTGCAACCAGATAGCTACTGCCCTGGCTACCCAGGGTGTTATGGAGGCTTTGACCTTTGCCAAAAAAGGGGGCGTGGACGTTGCCAAAGTGCGTGAAGCCATGCTGGGGGGCTTTGCGCAAAGCCGGGCATTGGAACTGGCGGGGAAAAGGATGATAGAAAAAGATTTTGCCCCCGGATTTAAAATCAAACTTTTCAGGAAAGATTTGCGCATAGCATTGGAGACTGCATCTTCCCTTCAGGTTGCACTACCAGGAACGCATTTGCTGGCTGGTGAAATGGAGGCATTGATCAAAGCAGATGGGGGAGAGCAGGATTTTAGTGCGCTTATTTCATTGATCGATCACGACGGCAATAAGTAATAAAAATGAATCAACTACCTAAAGTTTTCATATCAGAACCCATTCATCCCAAAGGTATGGCGATGCTGGACGGTAAAGCCATATTGATACAGGCTGCCGATACAGCTAAAGAAACTGCTATGGCGTTGATCAAAGATGCAGATGCAGCCATTCTAAGGGCTACTACTTTGTTTGATAAAGAAGTCATTAGCCAGGGTGTTCATTTGAAAATTATCGCCCGTACAGGTGTTGGGTTGGACAATGTTGATTTGAAAGCAGCCGGTGAAAATGGAATTATTGTTTGTAACACGCCGGGCACGAATGATGAAACTGTTGCAGAGCATGTTGTGGCTGTTGTGCTGGCTTTTGCTAAACAGATCATTCCATTAAATACAGCTGTTCGCGAACAGCGGTGGGAAGAACGTTTTTCACTTCGCCAGATGGATATAAAAGGCAAACGAATTGGGTTAATAGGTTACGGCAATATAGGGAAAGCCACAGCATGCAGGTGTAAAGCGTTGGGAATGGAAGTATGGGTATTTGATCCGTTTGTTAAAAACGGGTATGAAGGTGTTACGCAGGTAACGGATATCGATGACATATTCAGGGAATGTGATTTTGTAAGTTTGCACTGTCCGGCGCTTCCCGACACCCGCAACCTGGTGAATGCAAATAAACTTTCTTTAATGAAAGCAAGTGCTTATTTGATCAATACTTCCAGGGGTGAACTGGTGGATGAAGATGCTTTAATAGCATGTTTGAAAAATGGGAAGATAGCCGGTGCGGCACTCGATGTGTTTAAACAAGAGCCGGTAGCTGCATCCCATCCATTGTTACAGCTGCCAAATGTACTGTTGTCGCCGCATGTTGCAGGTTCCACGAGGGAGTCGAACGAACGAATTGCAACGGCTGCGGTACAGGCGGTATTGGATACACTGAATGGTATAACGCCGCCACATATTTGCAATAGCTAATATTTGAGTAATGAAAACCTGAGCGGTCACATTTTCTGCCTGGCCCGTTGAATTACATAGCTCCGGCGGACTTAAAATCGTTTAGGCGCAGTACTGGACGGGATGATCCTGCTTTCTTCATGCGATAAAACCACGCCGGCGCATTTAATGGCAGCAGCCAGGCTCAACATACCTGCCATCGTAGTACCTTGCGGGTACCAGCTGGGCGGTCATTGCCAGGGCAAACAAGTTAATATCGAGGAAGTGTATAAAGGTGTGGGCACAGTTGTGAAAGACGCCATATCATTAAACGAACCGGAAAAATGGACACGTTGTGCCATAAAAGGGCCGGGCGTTTGTGCCGGTTTGGCCACCGCCAATTCCATGCACTGTCTGGCGGAAGCATTGGGTATGGCGCTTCGGGGTACCACACCTGAACAAGGCGCCGTATTTGGAAAAAGAAATTAAAAACCGAAAGCCCATATGAATAAAACAAAGAACATCCCTGAACGCGTAATTGTTTTTTTAATTGACGGCTTACACTGGAAAGCACCGGATAAGTTAAAGATGCCTGTATTCAACAGCCTGATACAGGAGGGAACCTATATTCAAAAGTCATGGATGATTGTACCGCATCACCCCACAGTGGGCGATTACGGGAAAATGCATACCTGTTCATTCCCCAATCCCGTTTTACAGGAAGGAACCATCTTCATAAAAAGCGGCAATAAAATGCTGCAGCATATGTTTCCTGCCAACCAAACAACGGCATTTATTACCAATACGGTTGCCTATGCTTCGGTAAGCCGGGGCTTTAATATCGCCATTCAAAACCCGAATATGACGGATGCAGAAGTGGTAGACCAGGGTATTGAACTATTGCAACGATACAATCTCCGTTATTGCAGACTGCATCTTCAAACGCCCGGCAATGAAGGCCGCAATTTATCGTATACCAGTCCGGATAAACCCTACTACAGAAATATTTGGGGTAAAGGATCGCCCTATGTCAAATACATTGAAGAAGCCGATCAGCACCTGGGTAAACTGGTTGATTATTTGAAAAGCGCGGGTAAATGGGAAAGCACCCTCCTGATAATAAGTTCCGACCAGGGACAAAGCGAAAAGGGATGGCATCCCATGGCCGAGGAAGACAGCGGCATTACGCCTTTATTATTCCTGGGCCCGGGAATTGCAAAAGGGAAACTACTGTCTTATTTCGAACATACCGATATTACACCCACTATTTGTCACCTGATGGGTATAGAAAAGCCCAACCAGGATGGCGGCTCCGGTAATTTTGTAGAAGCGCTGCTTGAAAATATCAAAGACCATCCGGAGCATCCCCAATATATCAAAACCATCAATCAACAAATTAATGAATACAACACGCTGCGGGCTAAAATTATGCTGGCCGGCGACTGCGATCCCTACTATTCCAGTTTGATCAGCTACCTGGAAAATGAATTGCTTACCCCTGAACCATTTTATCACCAGGACAGATTTACCGAATGGTACCGGGCAGGAACCACCAGTCATTTAATAGAAGTAAACCGTAAAATTCTGGAGCAGATGCATAATGAACTTATGAAAATGAATATTCAATTTTCAAATTAATTGAATTATCTTCATTGACGCATTGCCATTACAAACTGTGTCATTACAAAATCATGATAACGAGCTTGCTTTACTCCAACGCCTGAAACAGGGGGATGAGGATGCTTTCACCCGGCTTTATCATAAGCACAGTTTGCCCTTGTATATCAATTTTCTGCGGCTGGTGAAAGACGAAACACTTTCTGAAGAATTTGTACAGGAAATATTTACCCGTATATGGATGAAAAGAAAATCGCTCTCTATCGAGCAGGATTTTGCGGGCTATATTTATCGTTGTGCACAGAACATGGTGTATGATTTCTATCGCAAACTGAAACGCAACAGGGCCCTGTATCTTCGCTTTAAAGATATAGCCACCCATAGCTACACGCATATTGAGGAAGCATTGACCCTGAAAGAAAGCAAAGTACTGTTAGATAAAGTGTTGAACCGGCTTACTTCCCAGCAACGGAATGTGTACCTGCTTTGTAAAATTCACGGGCAAACCTACAAACAGGCCGGGTCGGAATTGGGCATCTCAGCCGAAACGGTAAAAGAACACCTGGCAAGAGCGAATGCGGCCATTCGCCATTATGTAGCCAACAATATGGATGCCGCACTGGGCCTTATGATCATTCTTGCCTGTAAATAAGCCCGCCCGCCTCTAATTTTTTTCCAAAAAAAATTTCTGCCGCACACCCCCCGGTTTTTTCTGCCGAACGTCTTTAACTAAATAGCGCGTGGCTCAAACAGAACGTATAACGGACCTTTTCCGGAAACTGATTAATAATACATGTTCGCCCGGGGAATTGGATGAAATTCTCGACTGGCTACAATCGCCGGAAAATCAGGAAGCTGCCAAACAATTAATAGCACAGGAATTTTCTTCCCGGCCCGAGTTGCCGGACTCAGATACTATTCGTGAACGACTCGACAACAGGTTGCAGGATATTCTTCGTCCGCCTGTTAGAAGAAGCATTGCACCTTACTGGTGGTGGGCGGCTGCGGCCGTAGTGATAGCCTTTGTGGCAAGGACTGTTTTGTTGGCGCCGCAACAGGTAGAGCCATCTGCTCAACAAACAGTACAATTAACCTATTCGGATCCTCAACCAGGTAAGAATGGCGCCATTCTTACATTGGCCGACGGGCGCAGCCTGGTGCTGGATAGTATGGCCGACGGTTTGGTGGCCAGCCAGGGAAATACCCATATTACGCTGAACAATGGAAGGGTGTTGTATGGCATCAATAAAGATGGCAGTAGCATACCGGCCGGAATGAATACCCTGAGAACGCCAAGAGGCAGGCAGTATCAACTGCAGTTACACGATGGAACAAAAGTGTGGCTGAATGCAGCCAGCAGCATCACCTATCCTACGGTATTCAACAGCAAGGAAAGAACAGTGAAAGTGACGGGTGAAGTATATTTTGAAGTGGTGAAAAACAAGGCAGCTCCCTTCAAAGTGGAACTGGCAGATAAAACAAAAGTAGAAGTGCTGGGAACACATTTCAACATCAATGCCTATGATACTGAAAGCAGTTTCAATACCACCTTGCTGGAAGGTGCTGTAAGGATCAGGACTAAAAACGGCAGTCCGGTATTGATGAAGCCGGGAGAACAGGTGCAGGTACACGGTCAGGAGGTAAAACTAGTGAAGAACGTAAACCTGGAACATGTGATGGCCTGGAAAAACGGACTGTTCTCATTTGCTGATGCCAACCTGGAAACGGTGATGAGACAACTATCGAGATGGTACGATGTAGATGTAATGTTTGAAGGCCCGGTACCGCATATTGAATTCAATGGAGAAATAGACAGGAATCTGACCCTGTCGCAGGTATTAAACGGATTGAGTGCTACCCGTATTAATTATAAGATCAAAGACGAAAAAACGATTGTAATACTCCCGTAAACAAATTATGAAATAAAAAACGATTGTTGTAACCCCTTAGCCAAAAACAAAAACCGGGTTAGATTGGACCCTTCCCCGGTTTTGTTTGGGCAAAGCAAGGTTGCCCATTACTAAATCAAAACTACAAGTTAATGAAAATTGAGTATCACTGCAAACTCATGTTGCCGCTTGCCAGGCAACTAAAAGGAAGTTTGCCCAAAACGCTGCTAGCCATGAAGCTTGCGATTGTCTTGCTATTTATCTCAGCCCTCCATGCCAATGGGAAAGTTACAGCCCAGCAAACTGTCACTTACTCGGGGAGGTCTGTAAGTCTGCAAACGGTATTTTCCGTTATCAAAAAACAAACTCATTTCACTTTTTTTTACCGGAAAGACGATTTGAAAGATGCCCGTCCTGTAACGGTAGAACTGAAAAACGCCAATCTGCATACTGCACTCGAAGCGGCGCTGAAAGATCAGCCCCTCGATTATAAAATTCAGGGCCGCACCATATTTATTTCGCGGAAGCCGGTTGCAAAACCTGCTCCCGACAAAGCAGAGAAGGAACAATTTGTACCCATCAAAGGCGTCGTACGCGATTCAACGGGAGCGCCGCTTGCGGGTGCTTCGGTGAATATCAAGGGAAGCAGCAAAGGAACCACTACTAATAACGCTGGTCAGTTTACCATCGATGCAAATCCCGGCGATGTGCTGGTGATCTCGTATGTAGGATTGGAGACCAGAGAAATAAAAGTAAGCGGAACGGAGTTGATCGATATTGCCCTGCGGGCGCTGCAATCAGATCTCTCCGCGGTGGTGCTCATCGGTTATGGACGTCAGTCGCTAACTACGGTGTCAACTTCTGTTTCAAGAGTCGATGGCCGTAAGATTGGTTTGCAACCTGTGGCTACACCTGGGGAAGCGCTGGCTGGTCTGGCTGCCGGCGTGCAGGTGCAATCGAACCAGGGCGCCAAGCCGGGCGAAGCGCCTGTGATCAGGGTAAGAGGTGTTGGATCGCTTAGTTCATCTACAGAACCCCTGTATGTGGTAGATGGATATCCCTTACAAACTTCTGAAGCATTCTCTATTATTAATCCTTCAGATATTGAGAGCATTCACGTATTGAAAGATGCAGCCGCTTCGGCCATTTACGGCTCCCGTGCTGCCAACGGTGTGGTGATTGTAACAACAAAAAGAGGGCATAGGGGTAAAACGGAATTTACCGCATCGGGTTATTACGGTTGGCAAACGGTAAACAAATACATCGATTTGCTGAACCGCGACCAGTATATCGCCTATTCCAAAACACAGTCCAGGATCAGGGGCGTTCCCTATCCCGAAGTATTTGACAGGGCGCCCGATTCACTGCCTGATGTAGACTGGCAAAAGGCGATTTTCAGAACAGCGCCCCTGTATTCAATGAACATCGGCGCCACGGGCGGATCGGAAAATATCCGGTACAATGCCTCATTCGGTTATTATAACCAGAAGGGCGTACTACTTGGTACGGAATTTACACGTATCAATTCCCGTTTTAACCTGGATGCCGATCTTTCATCGAAATTGAAGTTCGGCGTGTCTATCTCGCCTTCTTATACCGATCAATACAAGCAGGGAACATCCGGCCAGTTTAATACCGTGGCGCCTGAAGACCAGCTTACTGGAGTGCCGGGGATTGTTGCCAACAGGAATGTACCCAGTCCGCTTAACAGCGCCATGATGCTGGCTCCTGTAGTTCCCGTATATAAAGACAATGGCGATTTTGCCCAGCCTTATGACCGCGACCTTGGTTATACCACGTCGCCCACATCGGTGTTTTTCCAGAGCAACCTCATCAATCCTGTGAGCATTCTTACACAGGTGATCAACCGCTCGAGGGCTTTCAGAACATTGGGTAATGCTTTTCTTGAATACTCCGTGCTGGATGGTTTGAAGCTGCGCACATTTTTCGGCGCCACGCTCGAAAATGAACGCAACAACGCTGCCATCCCGGCTACCGCTACTACCGATCAGTCGCCAACGGCTTCCTTTTCCAATCCATTGCTGAACGGCATTTTTGCATCGGAAAATGTGCGCAATAGCTTCGATTGGGTATGGGAAAATACGGCCACCTATGATAAGACATTCGGAGAGCATCATCTGAATTTGCTGGCCTTGTATTCCGCACAACGCTTTACATCCACCATTAATTATACCGGCGCTCTGGCCGGAACCTATGTTACTACTTCGGTGCTGAACCCGCTTGCATCGCCCAACAGGGTAGGCACTGTGGGATATGATGATAATTCTTTTGTTTCTGTTGCCGGTCGTATTACTTATGATTTCAAGAGGAAATATTTATTAACAGCCGCCATCAGGCGGGATGGTTCCTCACGCTTCGGTCCGGAGAACAAGTTTGCTGTTTTTCCCTCGTTTTCACTGGGATGGCGTTTGAATGAAGAACCCTGGCTGGCAAACTTGTTACAAAAGGCCTCCATCAATGAGTTCAAGATAAGAGGCGGTTACGGAGAAACCGGGAACGCCAATATAGGCAGCTTTAGCTTCCTGAACTCCATGAATATTACCAGCAATTATGCATTCGGTAATACCAGGCTGTTTGGTGCAACGCCCACCGGCTTTCCCAATCCTTTACTTACCTGGGAAAAAAACAGCCAAACAAGCGTGGGCATCGACCTGGGATTTATGGAGAACAGGATCATGCTCTCGGTTGATTACTTCAGAAGAATATCGGATGGCATGTTGCTGAGCAAGGATCTTCCTGCTATTGTTGGTTATGCTACCAGGTATCAAAGTAACCTGGGCAAACTCAGGAACAATGGTTTTGAACTGTCGTTAGGCACCGATTTCAATTTGGGAGAAGTAAGATGGAACGCGAACCTGAATGTTTCTTCCTATCGCACAAAAGTACTTGACCTGGGCGGACCCGAATCGCTTGCGCCCTCCGGCTCGGTGTTTGGATGGAACAACAGCTACCAGGTAAAAGTGGGCGACCCGCTTTCCCTGATATATGGATATACGGTAATTGGTGTTTTCAGAACAGCGGAAGATCTTGCCAACTATCCGCAAACAACTGCCGGCAACAAGATCGGCGACTGGATTGTAAAAGATCTTAACGACGACAAGAAAATAGACGTGAACGATATGGGTGTATTGGGTCACGGTTTGCCGGATTATATATATGGCTTCACCAATACTTTCCAATACAAAAATTTCGACCTGAGCATTTTGATACAGGGGGTGCAGGGCGTGAACATCATCAATGGCAATATGCGTCAATTGATAGGTGGTCAGCACCAGAACAGCATTGTTTCCTACCTCAACAATTTCTTTGATCCGGAAGCTCCTGAGCGCGATGTAAAATATCCCCGGCCCAACTCAACCAGCGCCGTTAACCCGCAAAATGCCCTGGTACAATATCATGTTGAAAATGGCTCGTATTTGAGGTTCAGAAATATCACGCTGGGATACCGCTTGCCGCAGGCTGTTTTGCAGCGCATTGCACTGCGATCGGCGCGCTTGTATATTACTGCGCAAAATCCTTTCCTGATCACGAAATACACCGGGTACAATCCCGAAGCAAGTGTATCAACCAGCCCTACCAATGCAGGTACCGACCAGGGTACCTATCCGGCAGCCAGAACTGTGGGCGTGGGTATTAACATTGGTTTTTGATAACTCTTTAAATCATGAAGATGAAAAAGCTACATTTTATTCGATATATCATACTATTCTTTGTGATATCGGCCAATTTCTCGTGCAGTAAGGATTTTGTGAACCTGACCCCGGAGGGAATGATCCCCGTAGATGGTTATTATCACGACGAACTAAGCATCAAAAATGCCTTGACAGGTATGTATGGCAGCCTGCGCGTGATCTATAATAACCAATGGGCTTATAGCGAATTGCCCTCAGACAACACAATGACCTACCCCTCGAGTGAAGCATTCTGGGGTGAGATGGACAAATACACCTGGACCTCCACTTCAACCAGAATACAGGAAGCATGGTCGAGACATTATTCTACCATCGCGCTTTGCAACATCATACTGGATCGCATTGATCCTGTTCCCATGCAGCAGGCCAATAAAGACCGGTATATTGCCGAAGCCAAATTTGTGCGCGCCCTGATGTACTTCAACCTGGTGCGTATGTTTGGCGATGTACCGCTGGTGTTAAACGAGATCACCACCGAAGCGCAGGCTTATAGTTACAACCGCGAACCGATTGCAAAAGTATATGCACAAATAGAAAAAGACTTGTCCGAAGCCGCCGCCGTACTGCCCGCCAGTTATACCGGGGCCGATATTGGCCGGCCCACCAAAACTGCCGCCAGGGGATTGTTGGGTAAAGTATATATGTTCCGGAAAAAATTCCCCGAGGCAGAAACCATATTGGCCCAGGTGGTGGCAGAGGCGCCTACGCCATTGGTGCCTTACGACCAGATATTCGGATTGGGAAATGACAACAACGGCGATATCCTTTTTTCCATTCAATACATTACCGGTGGTTATAGCGAGGGAAATATTTTTGCCCGTGAATTTGTGCCCCAGCCTTCGGGAACGACTATCATTGGCGTGAGCGGCTCCAGCTATAATGTGGGTGGCGTTGATTTGTACGATGCGTTTGAGCCGGGCGATCAGCGTAAGCCCATCTCCATTGATATTTTTATGGATGGTTCATTGCCGTATTATTATACCCGCAAGTTTTTATATCCAACCGTTCCTGCAGGAAATGAAGGTGATAATGACTGGCCGGTGCTGCGTTTTGGCGACGTAATACTTTTATATGCCGAAGCATTGAACGAGAATCATAAAACTACGGAGGCCCTCACACAATTGAATCGCATTCGTACACGTGCAGGTTTGCCAGACAAAACAGGTTTATCGGAGGAAGATACCAGAACCGCCATTTACAATGAGCGACGCGTAGAGCTTTGTTTTGAAGGCGAACGCTGGTTTGATCTCATCCGTTGGGACATCTTTATTCCCACCATGCAGGCATTTAAAATAAAATACAATGTTACCGGCATGGGTAATATTGAAGAAAGATTAAAAGTATTACCGATACCCTCGCGTGAGCGTGCGTTGAACCCCAATCTTTCGCAAAACACAGGATATGAATAAGAACTTTTTAGCCTGGATTTTAATAATAGGTTTTACAACAGGATCTTTTAGTACAATCAATGGTCAGTATGCACCTAAAGAGGTTGTAAGGTATATGAAAAAAGTGGCAGACTGGCAACTGACCAACCCTACCGGAAAAAGATTGAATGAATGGGAATACGGCCCGTTTTACCAGGGGCTCATGAAACTATATAGTATTTCGAAGGACAAGAAATATTATAACGCCACCGTAGACATGGGCAATAAGGTGAATTGGGAACCTGCAGCGCGTCCATACGATGCCAATACCTATGCCATCGTTCCGGCATTTGCCGATGCGTATGAGGTGAGTAAGGATATGAAGATGATTGAAAAGTCGCGATATTGCATGGACATGCCCCTGGCCCGGAACCTGGAACCGGAGGTGAAATATTCCAATAACAAATATTGGTATGAGTGGTGGACCTGGTGCGATGCCCTGTTTATGGCGCCGCCGGCCTACGCACGCTTGTCGGTAATGCTGAATAAGCCGCAATACATGGAATACATGGATAAGAACTGGTGGCTTGTTTCAGACTATTTATACAGTAAGGAAGATAGTTTATACTTCAGGGATGACAGTTTTTTTGAAAAGAAAACACCCAATGGAAAAAAAGTCTTTTGGTCGCGCGGCAACGGATGGGTGGTAGGCGGTTTATGTGGTGTATTGAGCGCCATGCCAAAAAACGATGCCCGTAGAAAAAAGTTTGAGGAGCAGTTTGTACAAATGTGTACAAAGTTATCCCGGATACAAATGGACAACGGCTGCTGGAGTCAAAGTTTAATTGACCCCGCAGCCCATCCCCAAAAGGAAACCAGCGGTACCGCTTTTTTCTGTTATGGTTTTGCCTGGGGCATTAACAACGGGTTGCTGGAGCGTGAAAAATACCTTCCTGTTGTAGAAAAAGCCTGGGGAGCCCTAACCGGTGCTGTTCATGCTAATGGCAAGCTGGGCTATGTGCAACAAGTGGGCGACCAGCCAGCCAATGTTTCGGCAGATGATGCCGAAAGTTATGGCTCCGGCGCCTTTTTATTGGCAGGACGTGAAGTGTATAAACTCCTGAAATAATTTATGAATAGTACAGGTAACCAGCGTTGGGTGGTTGTGGTGTTGTTGTTTTTTGCTTCCACCATCAACTATATCAACAGGCAGTTGATCGGGTTGTTAAAATCATTATCCGGTTTTTAATGTCAAAAACGAAACCTGTAAAGTTGGATTAGTATGAAGATCATAAAAAGTTGTTTACTCATTGGTTTCCTGTTTTTATCATTTGGTGCTACGGCAGCTGAAGATCCTATTACAGAAGCCTGGATCAGGGAACATATAAGAAAGGAGAGTCCCAGGATTATTCTCACCAGTGAAAAGCTGGCTGCTATAAAATCGGCGGTAAAAAACGACGATGCCATCAAAGCGTATTATGACTATTTGTATAAGAATGCGGTGTCGCTGATCGATTTGCCGGTTCTGGAAAGAAGATTTACCGGGAGAAGGTTGTTGAGAGTGTCCCGTGCCGCTATCAGGCGTATAGGCACATTGTCTATTGTATATGCCATCTCGGGTGAAAAGCGTTTTCTCAACAGGGCCAATGCTGAAATAGTAGCTGTTTGTAGTTTCTCAGACTGGAGTCCGCAGATAGCATTGGACTATTCCGAAATGGCTTATGCCGTTTCCATAGGTTTAGACTGGACATTGGGAAAATTGCCCAAAAAGACCCAACAACTGGCTAAAAAGGCATTAATTGAAAAAGCTGTCAAGCCAGGTTTAATAGATGAGCCCGTACATTGGGTATCTAATATTAATAACTGGAACCAGGTATGTCATGGTGGGTTGTCTATAGCAGCCATTGCTATAGCCGAGGATAATCCTGCATTGGCTGCAAAGATCATTGCAAGAGCGGTAAAAAACATTCCGAGAGCTTTACACTCTTATGCGCCCGATGGCGCCTATCCCGAAGGCGCACATTATTGGCATTATGGCACCAGTTATTCGCTGTTGACCTTTTCTGCTTTTGAATCTGCCTTTGGAACCGATTTTGGATTGTCGAAATCACCGGGTTTTATTGAAAGCGCGCGGTTTATTAAAATGCTGGCAGGTACCTCCGGTCAGTATTTTAATTATTTCGACTCAGATAATATTTCTGATAACATGTTGGAGAACCAGGAATTATTGACCTGGTTTGCCGCCAAAGCCGACAACGGTATTTATTATAACCCCGGGCAGCTAAAGAAAGTGCTGGATACTGCCTCCACTTCCGGAATCAACCCTTCGAAATTCAACGGCGCTGTATTGACATGGCTGATCAATGCCAGGCGTTCCCGATCAACCCCTCTGCCGCAAAGTTGGAAAGGCGATGGTATTAACCCCATTATCATTTTTAAATCTGCACCAGGTAATCCTACCGGGTTTTTCCTGGGCGCCAAAGGGGGTATGGCCAAATTAAGTCATGGGAATATGGATGCCGGCTCTTTTGTATTTGAATTGAATGGCGTAAGATGGTCGGTTGATTTGGGTATGCAGGATTATACTTCTTTGGAAGCCGCCATGGGAGTAGAGGCGCTGTGGCAGAATGGACAGAATAGTCCGAGATGGACATTATTGAGTAAAAATAATTTCGGGCACAGCACCCTTACTGTTAATGACCAGTTGCATGCCGTGGATGGTTTTGCATCGCTGATTGGTTTTAAGGAATCGGATGTGAACCCGGAAGCTGAATTTGATTTGACAAAAGTGTTTAAAGGCCAGTTGAAATCGGCTAAAAGGAAATTCATTAAGGTATCTGATCAAGAATTGAGGGTGGAAGATGTGCTGGAGCTATCTGATGAAACCAAAACAGTTACCTGGGCTATGATGACCCAGGCAGATGCCAGGGTGGTGGATGGTGGAGTGTTGCTTACCCAAAATGGAAAAACGCTTAAAGTGCTAATGAAGCAGCCATTGGATGCCGAAATAAAAATTGTTTCATTAGATCCGCCACCCCTGGCGTATGATATGAAAGTGCCGGGGTTGAAAAGGTTAGCGTTTAAAATGACTGCTGAATTGCTGAAGGCGCGTGGAGAAAAAATAATCGTAGAACTTAGTGGTGAATAAAATGAGATGGTTTTCTGTTCTTTTTTTGCTTGTCATTGCAGCGTCCTGTTTAGCACAAAAAACAGCGCTGCGGTTGGATAAGGACAACCGGTTGCAGATCGGATGGAATAAAAGGGAGCGACTTTCCAATGGCGAAGCGCTGTTACAGGACGGGAAGAAATTACCGGTTAAGTACCGGCTGGTGGATGATGTGGCGATCGTCTGGATTCCACTTAATGGCGTAGGTTTGCCAGCCAAAGAGTACGCCGGTATATACTTCGATAACCAGCGCAACTATAAACAAGGCGTGGCCATTTGGCGATACAAGCCCTGGAATAGCTGGACGAAACCCATGCCGTTGCCTGTTGCTTCTGCCATGCCGGAAGATGATGTACAGTTTTTTTACTGGCAATACACTGATGGCGTTTATGGCGCTGCCGTGCCCATGAGTGGCAATGGGTTCAGGACAACGCTTGGAAGTAATGGTAATAAATGGGGCAGTAAGGCTGTTAGTTTTTACAGCAATGACACTGTTACAGGCGTTCCCGGTTTGGCGCTGGCTTTTGGACTGGACCCCTTTGAATTGTTTGAAAGAATTTACCGCACCGTTTTACAGGAAACCGGAAGAAAAAATAATTTAAGAACGGAAAAGAAATTTCCCGAGCCATTTAACTATATAGGGTGGTGTACATGGAATGCATCGGATAACGGGAAGCAATTAAACGATCAGTTGTTACTGGATGCCGCCAAAAGTTTCCATGAGAACAATTTCCCGATAGGGTGGATGCTGGTGGATGACGGGTGGTTCCAGGAGAAAGGTGGCCGGTTGCAGTCTTTTGAACCTAATGGCAACCGGTTTAAAAATGGCTTCAAACCAACTATTGACTTGTTAAAGAAACAGTATGGTATTCGGTATATGGGTGTTTGGCATACGTTGAATGGACTGTGGAATGGCATTGATACCGCTTCGGCGTTGGGAAAACAATTTGCGGGATCTTTGTTTTCCTGGCGGAACGACTCCACATATTACTTTATAAAGCCCGACTCACTGAGTATATTCTATAACACCTGGCATGCGTATCTTAAGCAGCAGGGCTTTGATTTTGTAAAAGTAGATAACCAGCTTGTGGTAGAAAAAATGGCGCCGGATAATTATCCCATATTTACCCTGGCCGATTCTTTACACCGGGCATTGAACCGTTCCGTAGAAAGCTATTTCCATGGCGCTGTTATTAATTGCATGGATATGACTGCGGATGCCTATTTTAATTTTGGGTCAACGGCCGTGGCACGTGCGGTAGAGGATTATTTTCCTTATGAGCCCAATGAGACTTACAATCTTCAAAAAGGCAATGCCGCTGCGCATGTGCTGCAGGCTGTTTACAATTCTATATACTTTGGGCAAATGGTGTATCCGGATTTTGATATCTTTCAATCGCATAATCCCAATGCCGTTTTCCATGCCATTGCCAGGGCTATTAACTGCGGGCCTATATACATAACAGATAAGATTGGAGAACAGCATTTTGATGTGCTGCGCCGGTTGGTGTTTAGTGATGGAAAAATCATTCGCAGCACCAGTCCGTTGTTGCCTACGGAGGATTGTTTGTTCCAGGTACAGGATGCGAGGATTTTTAAGGCCTCGTCAACAGTAAATGAGAAAGGGTTATTGGGCATTTGGAATGCTGCCGATGCGGATGTGGTCAGGGGGTATTTTAAGCCGTCGGATGTGCGGGGTATGCAGGGGAATGATTTTGTAGTATATGAACATTTTTCGAAAAAGTTGAGAAGGGCGCAGCGGGAAGATAGTTTTGCTGTGGAGTTGGGTAGGATGAAGTATCAATTATATTATGTTGTTCCTGTGAAAAATGGTTTTGCGGCGCTGGGGCTTACCGGGAAATATAATGCGCCGGCTACAGTGCTGGAAGAAAACCGGGACAACCACAAGGTGCGTATTAAGCTATATGAAGGCGGTACTTTCAGTGCCTGGGCTGCTAAGAGACCTTTGAAGGTGGTGGTGAATGGTAAACCTGTCAGAAATTTTGTATTTCGCAACAACCTATTGACGTTGGAAGTTGATACACAAAAAAATCCCGTAATTGAATTTTTTTGGTGATATGAAAAAACACTTTTATGAATGATCGTATCGGCCGCAGAACATTCCTGGTCAATGTGCTTTCAACAGCCGGCGCACTGGCCGTTTCCGCATCGCCCCTGGCTGGTAATGTTTTGTCGGCGCCACTCACTGTGCAGCAAGTTATCAATCTGATCCTGCAATCCGGTCCTATAACACCCCGTACTGATACGCAGGATACCATCAAAAGCGGGAGAGGAGACCAGGTGGTAACCGGCATAGTCACCACCATGTTTCCTACAATACGGGTTATTAAAGAAGCCGTAAAGCTCAAAGCCAACTTCATCATAGCCCATGAACCCACATTTTACAATCATCGTGATGACACCACATGGGTAAAAAATAATTCGGTAGTATCTGCCAAACATGCCCTCCTGGAAAAATATGGTATTGCCGTATGGCGGTTTCATGACTATTGCCATGCTATGAAGCCGGATATGATCAGTTATGGCGTGGCTAAAAAAGCGAATTGGCTGAGCTGGTACAAAACGGGTGAGTGGATGCTTAATATACCCACGCAGTCATTGCGCCAGCTAGTGCAGCACCTCAAACGTTCTCTGGGCATTGCTCATGTACGGGTAATCGGCAACCTGGAACAACCTTGTTCCCGTATTGCTTTAATGCCCGGCGCCTGGGGCGGGCAAAGGCAGGTAACAGTGGCGGAAACTGAAAAACCCGATGTTTTGATTGTAGGTGAAACAACGGAGTGGGAGACGGTGGAGTATATACGGGACGGCCAGTTGCTGGGCCGTAAGACGGCCTTGGTGGTGTTGGGGCATAGCGTGAGTGAGGAGCCCGGGATGGAGTGGCTGGTAGAGTGGTTGCAGCCGAAGGTGGGGGCCGTGAAGGTGGTGCATGTGGGGTCGGGGGATCCGTTTGAGTGGGTGTGAGGGGGTGGAGTAGAGGCAGGTATTAAATCAGTGAGTTCCAAAAAACCTGATGCAATAGATAGACAATTGATGAATACTATTTTTATAAAATTTTATGGTGTAACTGTTAAAATAAAAGGATAATAATAAAATTGGTATTCAATATTAGGTATTTACAAATCAACACTCATTTTTGATTTCTTCAATACATCTGTCCGGTCATTCAGCAAGTGTTTTGCCTCACTCACTGTAAATGATTGGCCTGCCTTTGGAGAATGCTTTATCCTTAGCGCATTTTAAGATGGAAATAGCTGCTTGCTCCAATTCTTCATGGGGCATTTTGGAAGTGTGTTTTCGGTCTTGTTGGATCTTTTCACCATTTCTATCCTATAAGTAGTTCTATTCACCTTTCAAAGTTGGGCAAAGCAAATAAAATTGTATCCGGAACTTTCAATGTTGTTATTCCAGTCACTGACTGCCATGCATTAAAAATCGCAGACGGCCGCTTTGATATTATTTATCATTAAGCAACTTACCCTCAATAACCATAATCCTGCGTCATATTCGGATTGGCATCTATCGCTGTCTGTGGTATCGGCAACAACTCACTATGATTGGCTGAAATAACTGCGTCACATTGGTGATATATACAGGGGTAATAGAACTTACCCACGTCACCTTTGTAAATCCAGAAGGACCAGACGCCGGCGCCGGCTGATACAAAGAACTACTCCACACCACAAGGGACGATTTGGATTGGTAAAACATAGACTGCGGCAAATTATCATAAGGCGCCTCGCGGTTGCTCATCCTGGTAAGCGCTTCGCGAGTGTTGAGAATCTTCTGGTGAATGAGGTTCCAGCAAATGAGATCGTATTTACGAATGCCTTCACCGCCCAGCTCAAATGATCTTTCGTTTACGATGGCGTTGAAAAATGCCTCTTTTGAGGTAGGCGTAACTCCCATTTTGTCTTCATTGCCGGCAAACCCTCTTTGCCTTACTTCTTCAAAGGCAGCTATGGCGGCGGGAGAGGGACCATTGTTCAGTTCGTTATCTGCCTCGGCAAACATCAGCAATACATCAGAGAAGCGAATCAGCGGCCAGTTGATACCCAGGTACTGCACGGCCGAATTGGGCGCAGGATTGGTGATCCAGTCGGACCTGAACTTGCCGCAGGTCATATTGCTAAGGGTTTGAACGGTTTTGGTGTTACCGGCGCCACCTTGCTGGCGCGTACACAGGGAGAGGCTGTTCACATCGAGTTTACCTATCCCGATGGCGAGCGCCGCGATCCTACTTCTTACGCATTGCTGAGTTTTGCGGATTGTATACGTACCGGCAAAAAGCCGGCTTCCAATGTAGATACCGGCTGTTATGTCGCTCTGGCCGTACATATGGCCAACAAGGCTATGGAGGGTGAATGTTGCGAGTTGTGGCAGAAGGGGTGGCCTGCATGAGGCCGGCCACTTTTTACCAGGCTTCGTCGTATAGGGGACTGCTTCACCGTCAGTTCAATGGCTTATAGTTGACAACTATTCGACCGGAAGCTACCGGCCTCACTATAGCAATGCCAATGCGGGTATACGGTGCGCCACCTTCTGTAATTTCCTCCGACCGCAACACCAGTTGATTACCGGGCGACAAAAACGTCACCACCATTTTCTCCTTCCCCCTGCTCAGCAACAAAGTACTGTCAGATGTTTGCTTCCATTTTGAACGTGATGTAATAGCGGTTTCAAAAGCTGCGGGCTGGGCGTATTCAAAAACATCTGTAAAAGAAATACTGCCGGCGCCAGACCGGTTGTATTCCATGGTACGTTCCAGCTTTTTCAAACCGGGTACATTATACGCCGAAGCAATATCTATGGTGATGATATCTTTTTCCGGCGTGAATACGGTATCTATCACGCGTGTGCGGGCATCATGGCCCGGCTTTTGGGTACTGTCTGCTACCAGGGGAACGGGGTGCCCGTAAGAAGCAGCCGTTTTGTATGTATAGCGGTATTCAGGGTTAAAATAATCGGCCGTGTAGGGAATGGACCCTGGATCGCCGGCCATGATCTCATTTCCCTGTACTATGCTATACGACCCGATATCGTTGTGGTTATGCGATTCCCCGTTATTACCACCTTTCAGGGCAACACCTGTTTTGGCGGAACTGCCGGGCATGGGCCGGCATACCAATACGCCTGCCTGGTTGAAAAAAGAACGGACTATAGTTCCTGTCTTCCCCTTCGTTGGCAAGGGGGCTTTGTGTGTTGAATTCGGGAAGGCCGTCATAAGATTTCTGCGATTATCGCTGGTGACGGTTTTGTAGGAACGCGTATTAAAATGGGCCAGCCCCAGTCCCAGGCTGCGGTTCAGGTAGATCAACAAATTGGTATCGGCCTTCGATCCTTCGCGGCAGTCGGAGATGGCGGGTATCACGCCGTTGATGATCTGGATATGGAGAGGATATTGTGCAATTTTTTGCACTTTGGGATGATCGAAAAGATCTATTTTCCCACTCGTAGCCTGCCAGATGATTTCCCGCAATACAGCATAATGGCCGAACCCGTAGTTGAAGTAGGTGATGCCTTCCGTACAATAACCATCCTCGCCAAAACCCATCAATCCGTTCCGGGAATAATACTCGCCAATATGTACAAATACAGCACGCTCCCGCTTGCTTTCAATCACGGTAAGCGCCGCCCCCACAAGACCGGCCAGGCACACATGATTCCAGTTATTGGTCTCGGTTAAAAAATTGTTTCCCTTACCTGTTTTTATGGTTTCCAGCAGGGGATTGAATATTCTGAGGTATAAAGCGTCGATGGCTTGTTTCCTCAGTTTAGGGCTTATCTTGTTGCCCATCATGTACAGGGTTTGTGCAATGGTATGCGCATATAGTGATGATGTAAGCTCTACCGAGTACTCTATGCCGTTATAGTTTTTAAACTCATGATCGCTGCGGGGCGAAACCCATGAGCGTTGGTTGATGATGTCGCGCAAGGCAGCTTCTACTTTCCCGGTATATTGGTTGTTGTTCTCCAGGCATTCGGCCCAGGCCAGTTTCGACAAACCTTCCGCTCTTTTGCGCATCATGGTGAGTCCAACACTGGAATTGGAGGCGGTGCCGTCGGCCAAAGAAAAATAATCTTTCCTGCTGAAAGGCGGAAAGCTGAATGTTCTCATGCCCCTTAAAAAACGGTCGTATTCTCCCGATGCCAGCAAACGATCCCATACGGTACGGTTGCTGTAAGGATCGCCAAAACCGGCCGGCTTATCGGGCAGCATCTTTTCAATTTCCGCAACCCGTTTTTCATTAATGGGTACAATGGGGTAGGGCGTTGTTTGCGCTGTGGCTATAAGTACGTGGACTATTAAAAGTGTACTGATGAATGTTTTTCTCATTGTATATTGGATCAGGTATGTAAATATCCGCTTAATGTTTTCATGGTTTCTTCCTGGTATTGAGCCACCCGTTGGCGGGCTGCCATTACTTTGGCTTTTGACGCGGCGGGATTTTTTACCATATCCAGCACGGTAGGCACCAACCGGTCTACATCGGTGGGGATATCCATATCGAATAACCAATCCTGCAAACCGATATCGCGCCACATAAAGCCTTTGCTGGTTTGCTCTTTGAAGCGGCAAACAATGGCCGGTACACCCAGGGCTATGCACATAATGGGTGAATGCATTTCCAATCCGAACAAACCGGCCGAACGGGCATAGGTGCTTACTGCTTCATCGGTAAGCCAGTAATGATCGCGCCATACTACCCGGGGTTTAACGTCGTCGGGCAGGGGATCGTACAACATTTCCTTACCTATACGAATCTGTGTTTCATTTTCGGGAACAATCAATACTTTGAGATCTGTTTGTCGTACCACTTCGATGATGGCTTTTCTCACCGGCCTGTTATCGTGTTCTTTCATCTTTTCATTCCAGGCGTGTTTTTCCTCGTTTACAGTAGGGTCTTTTGTAGGAAGCTCCCACCAGGGTGAAAAACGAAGCTGGCTGATCACGCACACAAATTTTCCCGTTTCCAGGTCATGGTTTTTCAGAAACAATTCGGCGGCTTCGTCGTTTTTGACGTCTACTGCAAATGCGCCATCGGGGCAGAAGCCCATGATGGGGCATTGGGCGCCTTTTGATTTGGCATATTCCAGCGACACCGAATCCCTGAAATAGGTAAAAGCGGCGCCGTTAAACAATTCAATGTCTAAAGGATTGTACTGGTCCTGTTGTTCAGGAAAGCCATATATACCGGGAAATGTAATGCCGTAAATGCCATAGGGTTTCCCGGTTTCTTCTTTCCACCGGCGCAGCTCCTGACGGCCTACGAGGGAAGGGCCCGATCCATGCAGAAAGAAATTACATTCTGTAATGGCCTTTTGTTTATCTTCATCTGTTTTGATAATCTTTAGTTTGGGAAAGCGGGCCATGAGCATTTCTTCCACGCCGGCGGCTACACTATTGGGCCATAGACGTACATCCACATGCGGCATGTATTTTTCAATAAGAGACAGCACGCCTGGCGTATGCCCGATATCACCAATATTTTCAACCTGCCAGGAAGAACGTAACAGGATGGTTTTATTGCGGTTATCGTTACAGCTTGTTAAAGCGGAAATACCGGCCAGGCATCCTGCCAGGGCAAGCGATTGTTTCAAAAATTCTTTGCGATTTAAATAGTTCATGAGACTGGATTATGCTTTTATTCTGCTATACCTCAGTAATGCTTCAAGATAATAGTAATCTGCGTAAATAATGGGTGTGTCTACTTCGGAATTCTCAGGTTTGGAACCTACTGAATGTTTCAGCAGGAAATGCTGGTTTTCGCCCAGGGATGATTTATACTCCAGGCCCGACAGGCTTACCAGTATGTCTTCAGCGGTAGTGAAATATGCTTTAAACTTCGTCATGCTGTACAATTCCAGCAGGGCCGATGATATGATGGCCGCGGCGGAAACATCTCTTTCTTCATGGGGGATTAACGGTGCATTAAAATCCCAATAGGGCACTTTGTCTTTCGGCAAATTGGGATGATGCATAATGAACTGCGCGATGGCTTCTGCCTGTTGTAAGTATTTTTTATCACCTGTTTCCCGGTACATCATGGTATACCCATAAAGGCCCCATGCCTGGCCTCTTGCCCAGGCCGATTCATCTGCTGCGCCCTGGGCTGTTTTTTTGGCCAGCACTTTTCCGTTGCCATCGTAACACACTACATGATAACTGCTATTGTCTTTCCTGAAATGATTTTTCAGGGTATTATCGGCATGTTGGATACTGATGTCGCGGAATTTTTTATTGCCCGACTGCCTGGCAGCCCATAACAGGAACTCCAGGTTCATCATATTGTCTATGATCACAGGGTAATCAAAGCTATCTCTGAACTGTTCCCAGGATTTTATCAGTCCAACAGAAGGATTAAAACGGGTGGCCAGTGATGCGGCGCCTTCCAGCAGGATGGACTTATAGGTTTCATTCCCGGTAAGCCGGTAGCCATTGCCAAAGGGGCAATACAGCATAAATCCCAGGTCGTGCGTAGTGGTATTGTGTTTTTCTTTTTCTACGGCCATGGTCCATTTATGGGCTGCCACTTTGAACCGCTCGTCTTTGGTATATTCATAAATATACCACAAAGCGCCGCCGAAGAAACCGCTGCACCACCAGGACGATTCCCTGTTTAGGATAGAACCGTCTTGATTAACCGACTGGGGAAACTGTGTGAGATCGGGGTGCGATTGTAACATCAGGGTATATTGTTCTTTCGCAAACTGCATTTCCTTGTGTACGTTTACCCCTGGTTGTGCGGTGGATGCTCCCCAACTGATGAGGGCAGCTATAAAAATGAACGGGTACTTCATATTACGGATTTACTGTAATGTCAATAAATTTCACCTGCTTTTTACTACCATACACATTGCTGGTTTCGCCTACAAAGGCGGCCCTGTACTGGCCGGGCGCTGAATAGGCAAATAAATATTCTTCTTTACTGGACTCGGTAAACAGTTTCAGCGAAATGGCCCTGTCTACCGCCACTACATTGGGGTCTGTTGTAATAGCACCCGACACCGCCCAGTCTTCTGTATATTCCGTTTTTAATTCCGCCGCGGAATTGCCCCGGAAATTGATGCCGGTAGCAATAACAGACCGTTCGCTTTCCTTGTTTCCATAAGAATACATACCAAACTGCGAGGTGGAGAAGCTCATGAGGGTAACCGGTGTTCCTTCAACATGACTTTTCAGTTCAATATCGTATATACTGATGTTCCTGGCCGTGCCATTTTGCGTTTGGTCCCTGGTAATGTACCGGAATGCTACGTACAGGGGCTTTGTGGGATCTATTCTGTCCAGCAGGTTGATATCTCCCGAAGGCGTTCTGGCCGAACTGGTGCCCCATGTTACTTCGCTGGTAAGGGTATCCCATTTGGCAGCCATGATATTATCGATATCATACACACCGTTAAACTCGTTCGATATCAACAGGTCTACCTGCTTGTTCTGTGAGCCGCCGGCCCTGGCCGATGTAAATGTTAATATCAGGTCATCGGGCTGTTTGGCTTCTTCAGGCGCATACCTGTTCAGGAACTGCCCCGAATAAAAGTAAAGTAGTTGCGGATTACCGGTAAAGGAAAATCGGATGGTGTCGCCCACATTCACCGTAGTTTTATCGGCCACAACCGTGAAATCGGGCGCTTCCAGTTTATATTTACTACATCCATACATTACCGGGATGGTTGCGATCAGTGTTGCCAGTATGTGCAGTTTCATAATATTATATTTAGGGATTACCAACCGGGGTTTTGCGTCATTAAGTTATTGGTTGTTATTTCCGATGCGGGAATGGGCCATAAAACATCTCTTGCTGAAGTGTATTCACCGGCACGGCCCAGCCAGCGGCGGCTGATGTCCTGCAAATACTCGTAGGAATATTTCATAGCCGAAACATATTCACCCCAGCGTACCAGGTCTTTTTTATGTAATGCTTCAAAAGCCAGTTCCCGGAAGCGTTCTTCTTTGATGAGCTTCATAAAATGTTCGTACGATGCTGTCTGCTCTGCGGTAGCGTCTACATCCAGATTGTCGAGGTCGGTTAACACAGCTTCTATTTGTATGGCTTTGGAACGATAACGGAAGCCAATACCTGTTACGGCAGGATCGCTGGTTGCACTGGTATGAACAGGTGGTGTTGTAGTGGTAGTGCCTGATTCCACCACGTCGTACAGGTTGGGGCCATAACTTACCACATCGCCTGCATTGTAGGGAGTAAGTGGTTTCCATACATTGCCCACTTCTACCGTTGGTGCAGATGTGTATCCGCTGCCTTTGTCGGTCAGCACCAATGAAGCCACGCCACCCGTGCTGCTCAATGAGCGAATCACTGCTTTGGCCCCGGCGCCTCCACCGCCGGTTATGGTGATGGTGGGGATAGAAGGATATCCTTCACCCGCATCAACCAGCGTCAATGAGTCTATCAGCTCCCTGCCGGGCAGCATTTTACCGAAAGCACGTCTGCGCACAGCATTCACAGCATCAATGGCTTTTTGTGAGGGAGCGCCTTTGCTGATGTTGACATCTGCTTCTGCAAACATCAGCAGCACATCTGAATAACGTAAAAGAGGGAAATTGGTGCCGTTACCGCCTGCTGTTTTAGGGATTGAAATTTCATATTCACGCCTGAACTTACCAACCGTTTGTGAAGATGCCTCCTGCTTGTTAGGATTTTCCGGATGATAGGTGACAACCGGATCGGGATCATTCGACAAGGCATATCTTCCTATGGTCCAGTCTCTCCTCAGATCCCTTCTGTCGTAAGAATAGAACAGCATGGGGTTCACGGCCACATAGCCGTAGCTGTATCCCCATTTTTCAGTGTCGGGACCTGAATAGGAAATGCCGTTGTAGATGCCCACATAACCGGTAGCCCTGTAGCCATCATCGGCATTGCCATAAAATTCAACTTCCCATATCGATTCTTTCAGATCGTATTTATCCTGGATGAGATTGATAAAAACCTGTTTAAAATCGGGGTTCAGGCTGTGAAACCCGTCGTCGATTACTTTTTCGGCCCAGTATTTTGCTTTTTCATATTTCGATTCATCATGCAGGGGAGCGCCGGCCATTTGTAAACAAACACGTGCCAATATACCTCTTACTGTCGACTTGTTCACCTTACCTGCGTTCGTCATTTCAGAAGCGGGTCTCACGAGGCTTTCAGCCTCTTCCATGTCTTTGATGATTTGATTGTACACTTCTACGGCAGGTGTACGCGCTTTGTGAATATCGGTTACCGATTTGGTTGCTTCCAGTATCAGGGGCACATCGTGCCAATGGGTTACCAGCAAATAATAATAGTAAGCCCTCAGGAATAATGCTTCGCCCCGTATAACGGAACGGGCCTGCTCATCCATATCAGGTTTGTTGAGGTTTTCCAGCAGCAGATTGGCTCTTTCAATACCTGTATACAAATAGCCCCAGGTTGCACTGATCTTGGGTTCTGTGGTAACCACCACATTCACCGCCATGCCCGTTAAATAGGTGGAGCGGTTGTAAAATCCCTGGTCTGCATCCAGACCCATCAGCCCCTGGAAGTTACCGGCGTACATACTTTGCAATACCTGGTAAACCCCTGCCAGGGCGGTATTCAACTGGGCTTCCGTTTCGTAATAGTTGTCGGTAGTCACCGAATCCCTGGGCGTAGTGGTTAGAAATTTCTTACACGATGAAAGGGATGCCAAAAGAATGAGGAATGCTATAGGCGTATAAATATTCTTAGTCATATTACAAGCTTGCTTTAATACCAAAAACGATGGTTCTGGACGTAGGATAGGCTGAATAATCAAACCCGGGCGTTAAATTGGAATGGTAGGTAGATACTTCCGGGTCGATACCTGAGTAGTTGGTAATTGTAAACAGGTTTTGTGCCGATGCTACCAGCGATACGCCGGAGAAGCCTGCTTTTTTCACCAGGTTTTTCGGAAGGGTATATGCCAGTGAAACCGTTTTGAATCTCAGGTAAGAGCCATCGCTCAGTTCCCTGGTAGAATAATATCCCTGGGGTACACCGCCCATTACAGGAATATTGCTGCTGGTATTCTCCGGCGTCCAGCGGTTGGCAAAACTGGCCCACTGGTTTAACCCGGAATAGGTGCTGCCCTCGAAGATCAGTTGGTTGGCATTATAGATCTGGTTGCCATACGACCATTGGAAGAAGATGTTGAGCGAAAAATTTTTGTAGGTAAAATTATTGGAGAAGCCTCCGGTATGGACAGGAAGTCCCCGCCCGATCACTGTTTGGTCGGCGCCGTCAATCACACCGTCGTTATTCAGATCGCGGTATTTGGCATAGCCGGGCTTTACGTTGGTTCCCACAGTGGGACGGTCTTTCTTCAGCACATATCCGCCGGAAGGCGTCTTGTCGAAATCCTCCAACTGGTAGAGGCCTTCAAAAATGTATCCTACAAAATTCCCGATCGACTGTCCGACAGTGGTGCCGTATAATATGGCTTCTGCATAACCCGATTGCCATCTTGGTGTAATCCTGTTCAGCAATTTTACTTCACCATCAGCCAGTTTCAACACAGTGTTTCTGTTAAAGCTGATATTGAATTCGGAAGTCCATTTAAAATCCTTGCCCGATACATTCGTGGTATTCAACGTAAATTCAAATCCCTCATTACGCAGGCTTCCTATATTCTTGTAAGCCGTGGCATAACCGGTAGTGGGGGGCATGTTGGCCCTCAGCAGCAGGTCGGTGGTTTTTCGCTGGTAATAATCTACCACGATATTCACTCTTCTGTTAAACAACGACAAATCGTATCCAATGTCTAATTGGGCATTGGTTTCCCATCTCAAACCGGGATTCCCGATGCCGGGTACAGCTACCGGGGAAGGTGTTTCGTTCCCGAAAGAATAGCTGGTGGAATTGTTTATGGATATGGGCGACAAGGCGGAAAAATCGCCGATCCTGTTGTTACCGGTTACGCCATAGCTGATGCGCAGTTTGGCATCGTCGATAACCGTTGTTTTTGGGAAAAAGGCTTCTTCCGACATTCTCCAGGCAAATGCACCGGAGGGAAAATAGCCCCATTTGTTTTGGGGAAATTTGGATGAACCATCGGCCCTGAAAGTGGCCGTGAACAGGTACCTGGAATTATAATTGAAGTCGCCTCTTACAAAGTAGGAGTTTAAGGTATTATAACTGGCCGATGAATTAACACGCAACGGTGTGCCCGATCCTAATGCACTTATGCCCAGCGACTCATTGGGAACCTTAATGGCGGTATAATTATTTCCTTCGGCAGAGGCCTCCTGCAAAGTCATACCACCCATGAGGGTCATTTTGCTTTTCCCGGTCTTCCTGGTATAGGTGAGGGTATTTTCATTTGACCAGGTATAACTTTTATCGAAGTTCATGCTTCCCCATTGTCCGTAGGTATTCCGTGTGTTCAACGGACTTCCCTCACGGGTACCGGAGTTATAGAACTGCCCAAGTTGCCGGTTGCTCAGGTATATAGAGCCGGTAGATTTAAAGGTAAGGTCCTTTGTGATTTTATAGGTGACATAGGCATTGGAACGCATGATATTGATATCCCTGTTCCTGTAGGTATTTTTTGCAGACTGAACCGGGTTGATCCTGTAATCGGTGGTGGAAGTGATGGCATCATCGAATATTTCTTCGGTGAATTCGTTCAGGTCGAACTCATCGTTGAAGAAATCGATTGTAACTGGTCTGTAGCCCCATACCGAATACATGAGCGCACTGGACGCATACCCGTCATCTATTTTAGCGGTAATTTGTCCGAACGACCGGATATGACTGTAGTCGATATTTACGCCGGCTGTTACCTTGCTGTTCACCGTATGGTCGATGGAAACGCGTCCCTGTTGTTTTTTCAGGCCGGTATTTACCACAATGGCATCTGTGTTATACAAAGAGCCGGATACAGAATACCTGGTTTGTGCATTGCCTCCTCTCAGCGAGATGTTGTGTATATTGGTGTTGCCTGTTCTGAAAAACTGGTCCTGCCAGGAAATGCCTTTTACATTTTTATAATCTTCCAGAGTGTGAGCGCCCCTCAAATACCTTTGTTCGGCCACAACGGGATCGCGTTCAAATTCCAGTTTCACGAATTCATAGGGATCCATTACGTCGATCTTTTTAACCACCGACTGAAAGCCCAAAGAACCTGAATAGTTCAATACCGCTTTGCCCGGCCTGCCTTTTTTCGTTTCAATTACAATAACGCCATTGGCGCCTCTGGCGCCGTATATGGCGGTGGCCGATGCATCTTTTAGTACGTTGATCGATTCAATATCTTCCGGGTTCAGCGAAGCCAGATCAAAATTCTCTGTAGCAAAACCATCTATCACATACAGGGGAGAGGCATCCTGTGTAATAGAGCCAACGCCTCTTATCCTTACATTGGTGCCTTCCTCACCGGGCTGTCCCTGGTTGGAATACACATTTAAACCTGCTACCCGGCCGGCCAGCGATTGTTCGATGGTATACACAGGCGCTTTTTCTATATCTTCTGTATTCACCTGTCCCACCGAGCCGGTAAGGTCTTTTTTCTGCAGGCTGCCATAACCAATCACCACTACATCTTTCATGCTTACCTGGTTGTTCAAATTCAATTTCAGGATAACCTTTACTTCCTGGTTGGTTATATGATTCCGGTTAATTTTTACTATCACCGTTTCATATCCCACATAGGAAATGCGAATCACATCGCCCGCATTCAAATCCAGGAAAGCATGGCCTGCGTTATCGGCAGCCACAGAAAGCTGTTTACCCTGTACTCCAACCGTAGCGCCTGGCAGCGCTCTTCCCGAGCTGTCGGTTACTTTTATTCTCACCCTTGTGAGTGGTTGTATATGGCTTGCAGCGGGCTGTTGTTGCAGGACAAGCGACTGGTCGTAGGTGAGAAAAATATTCTTTTCCTCTATTTTGTATTTGATGGGTTGGTTCCGGAATATCAGGTCCAGGAATTCGGGCAGTTTCATATTTCTGGCCGAGAAACTCAGGGGTTTTGCTTTCTGCAACAGTTCTTTCGAATACACAACGCCAAAACCTGTTTGTTTTTTAATGGCTCCGATAACCTGTTCCAGGGGCATGTTTTTACCTTCCAGGGTAATTTCCTGTGCAATGGTATTGGCGTTCACCTGTGTAAAGGCTAACAGCAATAGCAGCGCGTTCAGTTTCATTCTCAGGAATACAATATGTCTTTTGCGAAGTGGATTTCGCCCGTATAAAAATGAAGTGCATGGGGCAGGCGTACTGATAGTACTTCGTTTCAAGACATGGGTAGGGAAGGCCAATGCCTTTTTTAGCATTTTTCGCATACAAGCAGTCGATTTAAAATAAACTTGAAGAATGGTTCCGTTCAGTAAAATCCGGAGCTGGTTTTAATACTGCACAAATTCCGGTTTTGGAAAAGGCTTTAAGGTGCTTTATTAGTCTATTGTTATTGTTCTTCCATGTAGTTCTAATTTCACCCCCTGGAATTTTAATGCTTCCAGTGTGCCGCGCAGGGAGGTGTTCTCGCTCAGGTCGCCCTGCAGGTTTATTTTGGGTACTTCATTGTTATATACCACATTTACATCGTACCAACGTTCAATCTTTCTCATCACTTCTTCGAAACTGAGATCATTGAAAGTAAAAACGCCGTCTTTCCAGGCCATCACCTGCTCCAGGTCGGGGCGGGTGAGCGCTATGCCCGGATAGGTGTTGGTCAACGCTGCCTGTTGCCCTGGCCGCAGCAGGGTTTTGCCTTTGTAAGCCAGGCCGAACACTTCCACCACGCCTTCGAGCAGTGTTACTTTTACTTTTGTTTCATTTTCATAGGCCATTATATTGAAGTGCGTGCCCAGTACTTCGGTGGTAGCGCCGTTGGCTTCTACCACAAATTTTTTAGAGGCGTCTTTGGCCACTTCAAAATAACCTTCTCCCTTTAGTTCCACTTTTCTTTCATTACCCACAAATGCTACCGGGTAGGTAATAGACGAGCCTGCGTTCAACCATACGCGCGAACCGTCGGCCAGTGTCATATGAATGACTTTGCTGCCTCTGGGATTCACCAGCGTGTTATACTGTAATTCGGTGACGGTTTGCCCGTCCATCATTTTATAAGCGATGCGTCCGTTGGCCAGCTTGGTGAGGGTTACATTGCCCTGCTGTGCCAATTGACCGCTGTCGAGGCTTTCCAGGAATATTTTGCGTCCATCGGCCAGTGCAATCATGGCGCGGTTGGTAGATGGGGCTGCAATGTCGTTCAACAGGTTGTCGGCAACAACCGGTTGGTGATCGTTCCTGAATAAGAAAAAAAGAGTTAGGCCTGCCACCGCCAGCAAAGAAGCGGCAACGGCCCACCCTGTATATTTACTGCGTACAACCTTTGCCGGTTCTTTATCGGCCTGGATAATAGCCTGAAAAACAGCTGTTGCTGATTCCGGGTGCATATCTTCCGTGATGCTGCGGGTATAGGTTTCCCTGATCACCTGCTGGGCAACGGATTCATTGTCTGGTTTGGCCAGTAGATCCATCAGTTCACTGCGCTCTTCTGGTGTTGCCTGTTGCGATAAACAACGTTCTGTAAGATATCTTAACCGGGTAATAGACATGGCTGTAGTTAAATAGACAATATGGTTGTTTTTTTGGGGGGGTATCTATAAAAAAATTTTTTTGAGAAGAACAATACCTGCTGTCAGCAGCACAAGCAGTCCGTTTCCTCTGGCCATACAATAAGCCCGGATGCTGCGCATGGCCTGCTCCAGGTTCCATTTTACCGTTTCCGGTGATACGCCCAGTTCTGATGCCGCTTCTTCTCTTTTTTTTCCTTCTTTTTTCAGCAGGATATAGGTTTGCTTTTGTTTAGGCGGCAGGCGGTTTACCGCATCTTCCAGTATTTTATCGTACTCTTTGTGCAGCAGGGATTCTGCCGGTGTGAGGGGATCAATAACTGATGGCGTTAATTGGGATTCATTTTTTCTTTTTCGATCTTTTTTCAGGAGGGCGTTGTAGGTAAGATGGGAGGCAATGGTGTACAGCCAGCCTGAAAAATTTTCGATGTTGTTCAATTCTTTTCTTTTCAACCAGATCTGCAGAAAGGTGTCCTGCACTATTTCTTCGGCCGTCCAGGTTTCATTGAGTAATCGTTTGGCAGTGGTGAATACAATGGGGCGGTAGTAATCATAAATTTCCCGGAATGCCGATTCGTTTCCGAGTGAAACTGACCGGAGAAGATCCTTTTCTTTATGAATGGGCGCAACCGTCATACTCAGGCATTATAAGGCTTGTATATCTCGGTGTAGGTGCCGAGGATATATTTTGACTGCTGCCGGAAAAGATCTTCATGGCGATCGTCGGCCATCAGGAAAGCCAGGGCTTGCTGCGCCTGCTCCAGCGTGTCAAAATCACATTCCCACACCAGGGTATTGGATGACTCCCTACCACTGGGCGGCAGGTACCTGGTACCCCGCGGAAATTCAGGATGTTTGGCTTCCATAGTGGCAAACTGATCTTCCAACGCAAGATATTCCTGCATAAATTCCTGTTTGAATTGTAGTACAAATCTGAGTTTGTAAGACATTTGCTGTATTATTATTTAATGTATATTCAATAGGCCATGCAGCTGTTGACAGGCGCATAAAAATACGGGAATAAAAAATTCACCAAAGTATTTTTAATTTCATGGCAAATTGTAATCGTGGAATATGAGCAATAATGTTGTACGGATCAAGGACATTGCATTAAAAGCAGGCGTTTCAACAGGTACAGTTGACCGGGTATTGCATAACGGGGGCGCGTATCAAAGAAAGTGCTCGACAAGGTGTTGAAGATCATTGAAGAAATGAATTATGAACCCAACGTAATGGCCCGCGCCCTCGTGGCCAACAAGGTTTATCATATTGCTGCTTTAATTCCCGATCATACCAAAGATTCTTACTGGCTGGCTCCAAGGGAAGGCATTGAAAAAGCGGCCAAAGACCTGAAGCAGTTTGGCATTCGCATCAAACAATATATTTTCGACCCCTTCAATCTGAAATCCTTTGTAGAGAATGCCAATTTGCTCAGCAGGGAAAATACTGATGGCATATTGGTGTCGCCCATATTCTACCATGAAAGTCTTCCCTTTCTTCGTAAATGGCATAAAAAGAAAATTCCGGTTATATTATTTAATACGCAGATTACGGAATATGATCCGCTTAGTTATGTGGGACAGGATTCTTATCAAAGTGGTTTGCTGGCGGGTAAACTGATCCACTACGGACAATCGGGGCCCTGCTCCACACTTATTGCCCATATCGATGAGGAGATCAGCAATTCCATTCACCTGCAGAAAAAAGAAAAAGGTTTTGGTGCGCTTGCGGCGGAGTGGTGGTTGTGTTATTGGTTGTATAGGCGGAAGATTTTTTTTAAGGCTTAGGGGAGTATGTGGCAAAAGTATGCCTGAATAAATGCATTGTTTGAACGACTGCCCTGCCCCGACAAACAGATCATCAATGGAGTCTTACTGATGGCGCAGATCCGATGGTGCCTACCAATTATTATAAGGTGCTGTATTCGTATTGTGGAACAGGCACAAATTATATTTGTTATATCATAGCTCCCGAGGCGCCGGCAGGTGGAGTTGCACGACCCGATCGGGGCGCTGTGAGAACACAGGATGGGGCTTCGATGACTATTTGGGGATGGATCGTTTGTCAAAAACAGGGCTCTGCAGCCCTGTTTTTATTTCCAGGCCTGGCTTATTACCGCACTTATAGGTGCTATCATGGGGGAGGCGCCGAATTGTTCGGTGAGTTCTTTTTCTACGGTGATGGTTATCTCTTCTATAATTGCGGGGTTGCGTTTTCTAATGTCTTCAAATACCGAACCGCTTTGAGTAAGGAAACGGGCGGCTTCTTTTGCACTGTTGCAAACAGATTGTTTCTTCACTTTTTCAATGGATAGTTTGTAGAAACCGGCGTTTTCAAGTAAGGGTTGGATAGTGGCCTGGTCATGCATGGAAGTGGCCATATTGTAGGCTTCCGGTATGTCTCCTTCAAAATACTTTTTGGCTGCTGTTCTTGCAATATAGGAGGCGGCATTGTTTTCCAGTTTATCCAAGGTGGTGAATAAGAACATGCCATCTGGTTTAAGAACACGATAGGCTTCCGCAAATGCTTTTGGTTTGTCGGGTACAAACATGTAGCCGAAGCAGCAGACTACCAGGTCGATGCTGTTATCAGTAAAGGGGAGTTGTTGAGCGTCTATCGTTTGCCAATTGATAGCAAGGTGGCTTAATTTTTCTTTGGCTACAGAAAGCATGTCTTCGCTGATGTCGGAAGCAATGAGTTGGGCAGAGGGTGGGAGACGGTTACTTAGATGCTGTGTAACGCGGCCCGTTCCTGCGGCTATTTCTAGTACCACCGAAACGGACGCAGGATCGATGCGGCTGGCAACTTCAATGGCATACGGTTCAAAAAACATGGGACCGTAATAGTTGTCGTAGCGTTCGGCGCTTTCGCGGGAGGAAGTGTAGAATGTGGTTTAATGGGAATTGTTACCCATGGCTTGTGTTGTTTGGATGTACCAAAACTATACTTATTTTTCCAGTTCCGGTAATGGCGTTATGTGTTCCTTAAAAACAATTACTGGCCGGTGCCTGCTCAAACTGACCTGGCGCAAAACACCCCCTAACTTGTCATTTCTGCACCGCTTTACATCCTGAATTTAATTCCACCTTTGTATTGCAATCTTATTTTGAATTTCAAACAGCAAATACAATGAGAAAGATAATTGTTTTTTCAATGATCACACTGGATGGTGTGATGCAGGCGCCGGGTGGTCCCCAGGAAGATACTTCAGGCGGTTTCAAATTTGGCGGTTGGACAGCGCCTTATGGCGATGAGCTGATGGGTAATATTGTGCAGGAAGAATTGAAAGCGGCGGAGTACCTGTTGGGAAGAAAGACATTTGACATTTTTGCATCTTATTGGCCGCATCATGCCGATTTTTGGCCGGGTATTAATGAGAGTACTAAATATGTGTTGTCGCAGACTTTGAATGAATCGGATTGGAAGCATACCGTTTTTCTTAAATCTGTAGAAGATATTAAAAAGCTAAAGCAATCGGAGGGGGCTGACTTACATGTTTGGGGTAGTGGTGAACTTATTCAATCATTGCTGAAACATGATCTGGTGGATGATCTGCGGGTAAAAATGTACCCGGTAATTTTGGGCAAAGGTAAAAAGTTGTTTGCCGGCGGCGTTATTCCGGCGGCATTTGCTTTAACAGAAACTCATGTGACGTCTAAAGGAGTGATTATTGCCTACTACAGGCGGGCCGGAGAAGTAGTGACGGGTACGGTGGGGGTATGAGGTTTATTTGGTAAATTACATAGCATGACCGATCTCTCTACCATTTACCGCAATTATATCGATTGCCTGAATAAAAGAACATTGGACAACCTGCACCTGTTTGTGCACAACGATGTTATACATAATGGCCGCCCATTGGGCCTTTCGGGTTACCAGGCCATGCTGCAGCAAAACTATGCCGATATTCCAGATCTTTATTTTGATATAGAATTGTTGGTGGCCGACAATCAATATGTTGCCTGCCGCCTTGGTTTCGACTGTACGCCCATAGGTGCGTTTTTGGGTGTGCCGGTAAATGGTAGGAGGGTGGTTTTTACTGAAAATGTGTTTTATTTGTTTCGGGAAGGGAAGATACGGGAGGTGTGGTCGGTGGTGGATAAAGCGGCGATAGAAAGCTATTGAATATCAGCCCTTCCTGTGACACCCGTCATTCCTCCTTACCTCCCTGTAACCTATTTTAGTAACCCAAACCAGCGATATGAAAAAACTACTGGTCCCCACAGACTTTTCGCCCAATTCAAAAGCCGGCGTACGCTTCGCCATACGATGGGCGGATGCGCAACAATTGGAACTGGTTTTTGCGCATGTACTTCATGTGCCCAGACTCACCCGCTGGTCTGATGACTACTACGAAAAATTTGCAGCAGGGGAAGGGGCCCGTTGCCGGGAACAGTTCGAAGAGTTTATTACGGGTATATATAAACAGATGGTTATCAATCCGGGTAAACATACTTATGTGATTGTTCGGGGCGGCAGCGCCGACCTGGCGATACTGGAGCACTGCCGGAACAATGTGGATATCGATTGTATCTGTATCAGCACAAGGGGGGCAGGCAGTGTGAAAAAGCTGTTTGGCACCAATACCGGTAACCTTATTACCAAATCGCCGGTGCCCGTGCTGGCCATTCCACAGGATTATGAGGGTTTTAATATAAACACGATTTTATATGCAACTGACCTGAAAAGTTACGAAAGCGAACTGGAACAGGTGACTGCTTTTGCCGAACCTTTTAAAGCCACTATTGACGTAGTGCATTTTGAAAACGACGCCGGTACCCAATCGTTCATTAAAAAAATGGAAGAGCAGGTCGAGATAAAAAAGCCGGATCTGGTGGTGATGTTCACCAATCAACAAAGAACCCTGTTGCAGAAACTCTTCCAGGGCAGTAGGGCCGAAGAACTATCGTTCCGGTCAAAAATACCTTTGCTTGTTTTTAATAAAAAAGATTAATATAGCCCAAAGTGGCTAATAAAGAGTAGTTTACAAGAACCGAAAGTGCTATCGGTAACGATTTAGTAATGGTGCTTACTGCACTCGCTTTCATCTGATTACCTTGTAAATCATTACCGCAAATTTAATAAAAAAAAGGGTTAAGTCGTAGCGTACTTAACCCTTTTTTCTGCTTTTTCCAATATACATCATAAGGCGTTATAAAATAAATCTTCCCCAATATGGGGGCAACCTGTGATATTGGTTCCGATATTATTTCCAAGTTTTGACAAATAAACAAAAATGTAAATCCGAAACGTATGGTGTTAATCTCTAAAAATCTAAGCTATGGAAATCGTGTTGAACAAAATATTATCGGAAATTCAGCGTCAGGAAGATATGCTATCTTCTCAAATGATGCAAACTGCGGATGAGGCTTACCAAATGACCTTATTCTTAAAGGAAATGCTGTTTACTATAAAGATGAAAGTCTTGCAGACCGGATTTAAGGACGAACGGCAGGAAATCAATTTTTTCAAGAAAATCAAACCGCAGATTTTAGGAAAACTTATTTATTACAATAAGGTATTCCGCATTGAAACTACCTGCCCCGTAAGTGCAGGGAGAATACACCAAAGTTATTTTGAAAACCAACTGAAAATTCTGAAATCCGAATACAAGGAAAGCATATCCAATGAGGATTTTTACAGGTACTATCGTGCAGGCAGAACTGACCGTGACCACAGTTATTTCAGGCTCGGAAAAATCAATTACCACGATGGTCTAAAAAGTAGTGTATTTGAAATTGACCTTAGCTTTTCTACTTATTACGATAACAAAGTTGCCCATATTATAGCCAATGAATTACTTTATACTTTCTTGCTTACCAAAATAAACCCTGAAAAAAATCCCGATACCATTTCAATAAACGGTGATGGAAACAAAGACATTTCGTGGACGAACTCGCAAAATGCACTGATAGAATTGATTTACGCCCTGTATGTTTCCAAATCTATTGCATACGGGAAAATAGGCATCAGGAAATTAGCATTGATTTTCCAAATCCTCTTCCGAACGCCCTTGAACGATATACATCATTCTTTCCACCGAATGAAAACAAGGGCAGGCTCCCGAACGGTGTTTTTAGACCAGCTCAAAATTTCCCTCGAAGAGTATATGGATAAAGACCTTTAGCAACATCAGCACGGGTGTTTGAAAGCAGTACACAAAATGTACTGCTTTTTCTTTGCCCATATATGCCAATTGGCATATATGGGCAAAAGGCTACTACAAAATAACCGAAACACGCTAAAACCCTTATTAAACAAGGGTTTTTCTCATTGCAAAAAATTTGAAAAAAAGTGCCAAACCAATGGGTACGCATTGGCAGACAAACACTGCCACACTTCTGAATTTTGTACTGTGAATATTAAACAATAGTGCAATGAACATTATAACAGTTGACGAAGAAGTGTGGAAGCACCTCAACGAACGGTTGAAAGCCATTAGCGAATATATCCTCAAACTGGAAGATACAAGCTACGATAGCTTATGGCTCAACAACCACGAAGTCTGCCAGTATCTCCACATCAGCGAAAAAACGTTGTGGCGTATGCGCACCAACGGGCAGATAGCTTTTTCAAAAATGTACGGGCAGTATTACTATACGATTGGTGCTATCAAGGAAATGCTCAACGCTAACGCCGTGCAGACGACCGATGAATATGTGGAGCAGCTTATGGCGAAAGGCAAAAGCTATATCGAGAAAGGCAGAAAGCTGAAATCAGGTAATCATTAAAAGCGTACCCGTATGAATATCGACAAAATGGAATTTGTGGCGTGGATGGAACGCATAATGGACAGGCTGGACATTCTTGGCAACCACATAGACGATTTACAAAAGAAGCGCAACAGCATAGACGGCGAAGAGTTACTGGATAATCAGGATTTATTGCAAATGCTGAAAATCAGTAACCGTTCCCTGCAACGGTATCGCTCCATAGGTAAGCTCCCTTATTATACCATTAGCGGAAAACTGTATTACAAGCTATCCGATGTGCATCAGTTCATCAGGGAAAGTTTTAACCCTCCGTTACCTAAACTGGATGCCAATAAGTGACAAACGCTGCCTTTGAGTGCCACATAAAGCAAATCAGTGAAGGCTTCCTTTACATTCGATCGTGAAATTTTGAAATTTTCAGATTATGAGCGAAGAAACAACTAATAAACAGGAAATGCCCGAACAGCTTTCGGACATCTTACTCGTACTGGATAAAGAGAAAATGAAAATCCAGGCAGTAAAGAGTATAGACGAAAACGGGAAAATGGAAACCGTTGACCCCACGAAGAAAAATCAAAACCAGTTTATGCGTGTGGATAAAAGCGGTGATTTCTTTTCCAACTTCTTTTCCAATTTTTTCAGCCAGTTAAAGAACCCTACAAACTTTACTTTCTTCAAAGTGCCTGCCTCGGTTGCTGCTGAAAAAGCAGAGGAATTACAAAAGCACGTAGATAAGCCCACTCCACAGGGCGAAAAAGTGCTGAAAGAACACGAAGTGAAAGCAGAACCCCAACCCGATAAAAAACAAGAAAATCAAAATAATATGGCAACAGCACAAACAACAACGGAAACAAGCGAATATCGCTACAAGCCGGAGCAGATTGATTGGGACACAATGAAAAACCTCGGATTGAGCAAAGAGTATCTTGAAAAAAGGAACCTGCTCGACCCTTTGTTACGAGGTTATAAAACCAATGAGCTTTTACCGATAGGTATCAACCTCGGGGGCTCTATCCTCCGCACGGATGCCCGCCTGTCTTTACAGCAAGCGGAAGACGGCAATGTTATCGTGGCAATACACGGTATCAAAAGAGAACCTAACCTCCACTTTGAATTTTTCGGTCACAAGTTTACGGACGAAGACAAGAAAAACCTGCTCGAAACGGGTAATATGGGGCGTGTCGTCAATTTGGTAAACTCCAAAACAGGCGACCTGATGCCGTCCATTATAAGTATTGACAGGCTGACCAATGACGTGGTTGCACTGCGCACGGAGTTTATAAAAATTCCCGATGAAATTAAGGGCGTAAAGCTGAATGACGAACAAAAACAAACGCTGATGGAGGGCAAACCGCTCTATTTAGAGGGTATGATTTCTACCAAAGGGACGGAGTTTTCTGCAACGGTACAGTTTAATGCGGATAAACGATATGTTGAATTTTTGTTTGACAGAAGCAATAGCAATCAGCAGGCGCAGACTAACCAACAGAACAATCAACAAGGCAATCAGCAGAACAATCAGCAAAGCCAACCGCAGGAAGCTCCAAAAACTTTCAGGGGCAAAGAACTCGATGATGAGCAGTACAACAAATTCAAAGCCGGGCAAACCATATATGTGGAATTGAAAGATAAAAAAGACCAACCTTATAAGGGTTATATCACTTTCGACAAAGATACCGGAAAGACCAATTTTGAGTTTCCCGGTCAGTACAAAGCACGGGTAGAACCTGCCGAAACTCATAAAACACAAACTGCCGTCAATTCGGAGGGTAAAACCAACGAAGCGACCAAGAACGTCCAAGAGCCTTTGAAGTCCGGGCAGCAAAGACCGAAAAACGAGAAGCAGCAGGAGCAACAGGATAACAAGCCTGAAAAATCCAAAGGCAGAAAAATGTAATACAGTATGAAAACAATCATTGCAGAAAAACCAAGCGTAGCAAGGGAAATAGCCGGACTTGTGGGAGCATCCGATAAAAAGGATGGCTACCTGACAGGTAACGGCTATTTTGTTACGTGGGCATTCGGTCATTTAATAGGACTGGGAATGCCCGAAGATTACGGCATTTCGGGATTTGATAAAGCATCCCTGCCGATATTGCCCAACCCGTTTTTATTGACCGTCCGCAAGGTCAAAAAAGACAAAGGGTACACCGCCGATACTGGCGCATTAAAGCAACTGAAAGTCATTGAGCAGCTTTTTAAGCAAAGCAACAGCATCATCGTTGCTACCGATGCAGGTCGTGAGGGCGAACTCATTTTCAGGTACATTTATGAATACCTGAAATGCAACAAACCTTTTGAACGCCTTTGGATAAGTTCGCTTACCGAAAAGGCAATAAAGCAAGGCTTCAACAACCTAAAAGACGGGGCAGCATTTGACGGACTGTATCAGGCAGCGCAAGGCAGAAGCCGTGCCGACTGGCTTGTAGGCATCAATGCTACACAGGCATTGAGCATTGCCGCAGGCAATGGTATCTATTCGCTTGGAAGAGTGCAAACGCCCACACTGGCTTTGATATGTAAACGTTACCTCGACAATAAGAATTTCACGGTAAAGAAATACTGGCAGATACAATTAACGCACAACAAAGCCCAGGTTGATTTCAAAAGTATTTCCGCAACCAAATGGGACGAAAAGCAACTTGCTGATGATACCCTTAAAGCTATTCAGCGTGGCGCAACGGCAACCTTTACATCAGTAGAAACCAAAAGCGTTACAGAACAACCGCCCTTGCTTTTCGACCTGACAGGCTTACAAAAGGAAGCCAACAAAAGGCTGAAATTATCTGCTGAAGCAACGCTCAATATTGCGCAAAGCCTGTACGAAAAGAAGTTTATCACGTACCCACGTACCGGGAGCAAATACATCCCTGAAGATATGTGGGCAGAAATTCCAAACCTCGTGCGGGCATTGCAAAATCGTGAGGATTGCAAGCAAGCCCTTACCAAAATCAAATGGGGACGGTTCAACAAACGTATCGTGAATGACCTCCGTGTAACGGACCATCACGGTTTGTTGATTACGGACAAAGTGCCGTCCGTACTTAATGCAGACGAAAACAAGATTTACAATATGATTGCGCTTCGCTTGCTTGAAGCCATATCGCAAGCCTGTGTCAAAGAAATAACCGATGTATCATTACAGGTATTGCATTACGACTTTACGGCAAAAGGCTGTAAAATTCAGGAAGCGGGTTGGCGTTCCATAAAAGGAAGTTTTACCGATGACGGCGAAGAGCCAGTGCAGGAATTACCTGAACTGCATAAAGGCGACGAACTTGCCATAAAGGAAGCCGCAGTTTTGGAAAAGCAGACCAAACCACCAGTGCTTTACACCGAAGCCGGGCTTTTGTCGGCTATGGAAACCGCAGGGAAAGAAATTGAGAACGAAGAAGAACGCAAAGCCCTCAAAAATATCGGCATCGGTACTCCTGCAACAAGAGCCGCCATTATCGAAACCCTGTTTACCCGTAATTATATCCAACGGGATAAACGTTCTTTAATCCCTACGGAAAAAGGATTGCAGGTGTACGGGCTTGTAAAAGACCGGAAAATTGCAGACGTGGCAATGACTGCCGAATGGGAATTGGCGTTACAGAAAATAGAAAATAACGAAGCGGATGCCGGAACATTCCAAAAGGAAATGGAAACCTATGCCAAATCTATTACCGATGAATTGCTACAAACCTCTATTGCAAGCACCAACCAACCCAAACTAACCTGCCCGAAATGCAAAAGTCAGCAGCTTATTATCCGTGACAAGATTGTGAAATGCCCTGATGAGGCTTGTAACTGGGTACAGTTCCGCACCGTCTGCGGTGTACAAATCAGTATCGAAAATGTAACAAACCTTGTCAATAAAGGCAAAACCTCTCTTATCAAAGGAATGACAAGCAAAGCCGGAAAGAAATTCGATGCTTACATCATTCTGAAAGAAAACGCTGAAAGTTCCTTTGAGTTTGAAAAAAACAAAAGCAGTAAACGCAATGGAAAATAAACCGTCAATCGTACCCAAAGAAATCAGGAACCTGATTTATACTATCCGGGGCAAACAGGTAATGTTGGATAGCGACCTCGCTGCCTTATATCAGGTAGAAACAAAGAACCTGAACAAAGCTGTTAAAAGAAATATTAAGCGTTTTCCTGTATCATTCTGCTTTCAACTGACCGAAGAGGAAGTTGAAAACTTGAGGTTCCAAATTGGAACCTCAAGTTTAAATTACGGCGGCAGACGTTATTTGCCCTATGCTTTTACGGAACAAGGCGTTGCAATGGCATCTGCCATACTTCGTTCTGATATAGCCGTTAAAATGAGTGTGGAAATAATGGAAGCCTTTGTAGAAATGCGGCGTATGCTCATCAGCAACGCTTCTTTGTTTCATCGTTTGGACAATATCGAGTTAAAGCAACTGGAAGCCGACCAAAAATTTGAAGAGATTTTTAAGGCTTTGGAAAGCGACAAGCTGCACAGCGAAAAAGGCATTTTCTACAACGGGCAGATTTTTGATTCCTACGCCTTTGTTTCCGATATTATCCGTAGTGCCAAAAGCTCTGTTATCCTGCTTGATAATTATGTGGATGATACGGTGCTTACCTTGTTGGGTAAGCGTAAGACTAATGTAACCGCTACAATCCTTACCAAAAGTATCAGCAATCAGTTACGGTTAGACTTACAACGCTACAATAGCCAATATCCTCCGATAGAAATTGAAGTGTTTTCCGACGCCCACGACCGTTTTTTGATTATTGACCATACAGAACTCTACCATATAGGGGCATCGCTCAAAGACCTGGGCAAAAAATGGTTTGCTTTTTCAAGAATGGATATTGAAGTCGGCAGGATGCTTCAAATATTGAACAAGCCGTAAAAAATGAACCTCCGAATTATCGGAGGTTCATTTTTAGTTTTTTTATGCTTCAAAATGCTCTAATACGTTCTTAAATAACCTTTAGTAATATTTCTTCTTTAGCCATAAACTTGCTTTTACCAACAGTATCAGTACAGGTACTTCTACCAACGGTCCTATAACGCCCACAAATGCCTGTGGAGAATGAATACCGAAAACCGCTATTGCTACGGCTATTGCCAATTCAAAATTGTTTCCTGTGGCTGTAAATGCGATGGATGCGTTTTTGTCGTAAGGAACGTTTAAAGATTTATTGATAAAGAAGCTGACAAAAAACATTAGTACAAAATAGATGATTAACGGTATGGCTACTTTTACTACATCCATTGGCAGTTCTAATATTTTATCGCCTTTCAGACTGAACATTAATACGATTGTAAACAGTAAAGCATATAATGTAATGGGCGATATTCGAGGTACAAATTTCCTGTTATACCATTCTATTCCTTTTGACTTTACCAATGCGTAACGGCTTATAAAACCTGCTAAGAAAGGAATGCCTAAGTATATTAATACGCTTTCGGTTACGTCTTTCATTGATACGCTTACATTGAAATTGGCTACTCCTAATTTGCTTGGTAATACATTAATGAATAACCAAACTAAGAAGCTATAAGAAATTATCTGAAAGATGCTGTTTAATGCAACTAACATAGCTGTGTATTCTCTGTTTGCTTTAGCTAAATCGCTCCATACGATTACCATTGCGATACATCTTGCCAAACCTATCAATATCAAGCCTGTCATATAATCGGGTTCATTACGTAAAAACAAAACGGCTAATCCGAACATCAATATTGTACCGATAACCCAATTGAGCAATAAGGATATGCCGATTACTTTTTTATCCTTAAATGCTTGGGGCAATAATGAATAATCCACTTTTGCCAATGGCGGGTACATCATCAGTATCAGACCTATTGCCAAAGGAACGTTTGTAGTGCCTACGGATAAAGCATTTGTAATTTTTGATATTCCCGGAAAGAAATACCCTAAACCTATACCTGCTGCCATTGCAAGGAATATCCATAAGGTAAGGTAACGGTCAAGAAATTTTAGTTTTGGTTGCATTGGTTATTGACTGACTTTTGAAAAAACATAAAACATTTCCGTTGCTATCTGTAAACTTCTTTCTGCATATACCTGTGATTGCTCCGGTGTATTGTCTGAAATTTTAGGGTCTTCAAATGTGATAGGTATCCTTTTTTCTGCACCTGCAATAAATGGACATCCACCGTCTGCCTGTGAACAGGTCATAATGGCTGTAAATGCTGATACTGGGTTGAAAGGACTATCGTACTTTTTTGAAAAGCCGATAACAGGCAAAGCATTATCGCTGTATTTTATGGCATATACAGGGTTATTAGTATCTGCGATTTTGAAAATGTTAAACCCCTGATTAGTCAATGTTTCTGCAACTTTCGGAAATAGTGACGTTTCTTCCGTACCGCCCGAATAACAATGTACATTTGGTATATTAAAATGTGCTGACGCTACCTGTGCCCAAACCTGTGATAAATGGCTTCTTCGGGAATTGTGGGTACAGATGAAATTGATATTTATATCCTGCCTGTCGTTTACTTTTTGCTGTATAAAATCAATCAGCGGTTGTAATACGGCTTTACGTTCTTCGCTGATGCTTTGTACATCAATTTTGTTGTTAATGATTTCGATTAGTTTTTGATACATCGCATTTTGTTTTTAGTGTTTAGCAACATCCCGAATTTGGTGTACAGCAAGCATTATTCAGCTCTGATAATTTTACCTTTTGCTTTTCGGCAGGAATACCGCAAGCATCACTTGCCAGGCAAGCGGTTTGCTTGTTTTTCAGTACAAAATGGTTTCCGTTAAAATTCAAATCGTATTTACCAACCGTTTCGCTTTGGTATTCTACTTCTATTTCGGCATCTTCAATACCCAACTTTTCTTCGGATAGCTTAATGATGTTTAATAGCTTTGTTGGCTTTAATCGGTGTTCAAAATCGTTGGCATTCCATAATTGGAAATTGACAACTTTTTCGTTTCTAATTGTTCCGCCACAATCAATGAAGTGTTTTGTAATAACACCTATCTCGGTAACGTGAAAGTGTTCGGGTACAAATGTTCCGTTCTCTAATTGAAATTCAACATTATCCAATGCTGGTAAGATTTCTTTGATGTTTGATAGTTTCATTATTTTTTTATTTAATTGTTATATTGCTTTATTGCGATTAATGTGCTTAAAAAAAATGCTTAACAGCATTTATCAACCTCTACATTATCTATAAAGAAAGCATTGAGTTCCTTTTTAATCTGCTGCCAAACATTTTCATCAATACAGTAGCACACACTTGTCCCTTCTATATTGCCTTTGATGATACCAATGTTTTTAAGCTCTTTTAAATGTTGTGAAATCGTAGCCTGCGCCAATCCTAATTCTTCCACTAAGTCATTACAAATGCAAGCATTCTGCTTGATGATGTATTGCAGGATAGCTATACGGGCAGGATGAGCCAGTGCCTTTAAAGTGGTTGCCAAGCTGTTTTGCTGTTCTGTAAATATTTCTGTTTTTGTTACGCCCATCTTATTTGTAATAATATATCGCAATATTACGATAAATATTTAAACCACAAAAGTAGTTTGTGAAAAAACATATAGCCAAGCACCAGTTCTGTATAAATAATCAGTTCAATTTTCTATTGTAAATCGCCAAATCCTGCCTTTCAAAGCCAAACGCTGCAACATTATCAAAGGCATTTGCTCCTGCTTATAATTTTAGGATTTAAGTAAAATTCTAATCAAAATAAGTATGGATGTACAGCAAAAAGACCTGTCGTATTTCAGATTACGACTGCAAGAATTATTAAACAGCAGCTTTCCCGAAAAGGCACACGACCAAAAATTTATTGACCAACGGTCTTCGTGGGCTGCCAATGCTTATGAGGGTGCTTTCCGTTCGGGAAACGCCGTTGAGCAATGCGACGAAATAGCCAACTACATACTTTTTGAGGGCTTGCACTTCTCCAAGTTCAACACGGTTTTCAAAGTGGTATGCAATGAGTTTGATGCCATAATGGCAGACGAGGAGCTGCGACCGTTCGCCCTTAAAATGTTCCCCGTTTGTGAGCCTGTTTTCGCAGGATATGAATTAACCGATGATTTCGCCAACGGAAATGAGTTTGATGTACTCTATACCGAACTGACCGGAACCATCTCAATATGGATTGAGGAAAATGGGCTTCAGTAAGCGGTTCCATCTCCAACAGAATATTGATGCCCTGCGAATTGTTTTTAAACTGGAAAAGGAGAAACGGCAAGCCACCGTAGGCGAAAGACTGCTAATGATGCGATACAGCGGATTTGGCGGTCTTAAATTCGTTCTGAACCCCGTAGAAAACGAAATAGACATCAATCATTGGAGAAAAACAGAACACGACCTTTTTCCACTCACGCAGGAACTCCACCAACTACTCAAAGAAAATTCCGAAGACGATAAGCAATACCGCAAGTATGTGGATAGTATGAAAAGTTCCGTACTGACGGCTTTTTATACCCCACCAAAAGTTATAGATGCCATTTCATCTGCCTTGCGGGATAATGGTCTGCACATTGATAAATTCCTCGAACCCTCCGCAGGTATCGGTTCATTCATCCAATCCTTTTCGGAAAATCAGAAAGCCAGTGTTACCGCTTATGAAAAGGACTTGCTTACAGGCAAGATTTTAAAGCAGCTTTACCCCGAAATCAATATCCGTATAAACGGCTTTGAGGAAATCCCCGAAAGGGAACAAAACACCTATGATGTAATCGCCAGTAATATCCCTTTTGGCGATACTTCCGTATTTGACCTTTCTTATTCACGCAGTAGAAACAGCGCAAAGGAACAAGCTGCCCGAAGCATACACAATTACTTTTTTCTGAAAGGTGCTGATATGCTCCGTGAGGGCGGTTTGTTGGCTTACATCACTTCACAGGGCATTCTGAACAGCCCTAAGAACGAACCCATACGCAGGGCGTTGATGCAGGATAATAATTTGGTTTCGGTTGTAAGATTGCCTAACAACCTGTTTACCGAATATGCAGGTACGGAAGTCGGCAGCGACCTGATTATCCTGCAAAAAAATACGGCAAAAGAAAATCTGACCGACAGGGAAGATCTGTTTTGCCAAAGCAAGCCATCTGAATACAATACGCCTGGCAATGCGCTCTTTCAGGACAGTACAAGAATTATCCATACCGACCAAAAATTAGATACCGACCCATACGGGCAACCTGCCTTAATCTATACGCATAAAGACGGTGTTGAGGGCATTGCCAAAGATTTGAAGCAAATGCTTTCCGAAGATTTTGGAAAGCATCTGAATTTGAGTTTATACAAAGGCGAACAGAACGACGAGCCTGTTATACAAATTCCTATTGAACCAAAAGTTACACCTCCGGTCATAGACCCTGTAATCATTCAGCAAAAGCCGCAACCTGTACCTACTCCGGTAGTCCGTCAGGAAAGCCCGCAGGAATTAAAGCAACTAAGCATTTTTGACTTGTTTGAAAGTGCGGGAGAACCTGTAATGGTTCTTGCTCCACCTAAAAGAACTACCCAAGCCAAAAGGCAAAGCACTAAAAAAAGAAGAGGTACAATAGGTCGTCAGCCCGACCTGTTCAGCAGTGCAAGGCAGCAGCCCTATACACCGCTAAAATCCAATGGTGATATTAACGGAACCGACCAGGTTAACGGCAAAAAACAGGAAGCTATCAGCGACCTGTTTTCACAAATAAACGGAAATGGCCAGTCTGATAAGACAGCCATTACCGCTATCAATATTAATGCTATTCCTGAACCTGCCCCGTATAGTGGCGAACTGCAATCATTCCATCGGAATGATTGCCTTGTGGTGGATAACGGTTGGGTCGGCTATTTGCAAGAGGTGGATAAGGAAGACAAAAAAGCTATCTTTCATCCATTGCAATTGCCGTCGGCACAGAAAGCAAGAGCCGAAGCCTACATAGCTGTAAGGGACAGTTATATCAACCTGTACCAAAAAGAAGCTGAAAAGCAGACCGAACACAAGGCAGAACGGGAAACCCTGAACCTCCTGTACGATGGCTTTGTCAAAAAATACGGTAATCTCAATGCTGCCGACAATGCCAAGCTGATAAAGACAGACAGCGCAGGTAAAGAAATTCCTTATCTGGAGCGTATCATTGGCGGCATAATCCATAAAGCGGATATATTCAGCCGTCCTGTTAGTTTCTCTACGACCACGTTAGCAACCGATAATCCCGAAGAGGCATTAGCCGCCTCGCTGAATAAATACGGCAACGTGGATTTGGACTTTATGTCCGAAATCAGCAGCCTGCCTGCCGATACCCTGAAAGAAGCCTTACACGGGCGGTTGTTCTACAATCCGCTACAACAGGAATACGAAATAGCCGAACGGTGGATTGCAGGCAACGTAGTTGAGAAAGCCGATGAAGTAAGAGCCTATCTTGAAAACAATCCTGATGATACCGAAGCCAAAGAAAGCCTTACCGCTTTAGAGGAAGCCCGACCAAAACGGATTGAATTTGAGGAGTTGGATTTTAATCTCGGCGAACGGTGGATACCTACCGGAATTTATGCCCGTTTCGCTTCGCACCTGTTCGATGCGGATGTACTGGTTCATTACTCCGAAAGCTCCGACGACTTTTCTGTGAAATGTCATCGGGGCAATATGCACATTTGGGAAAAATATGCTGTCAAAGCGGAAAGCCGAACATTTGACGGTATTGCCCTGCTCAAACACGCCCTTGTCAATACTACGCCTGATATAACCAAAAAAGTGATGGTTGGCGACCAAGAGGTCAAAGTACGGGATATGGAAGCCATACAAATGGCGAACACCAAGATTGATGAAATCCGTACCGCTTTTACCGACTGGCTACACGCACAGAACGATGAATTTAAAAATAGGCTGACCGACCAGTACAACGACACCTTTAACTGTTTCGTTCGCCCGAACTATGACGGAAGCCATCAGGAATTTCCGGGATTAGACCGCAAGGGTGCAGGCATTGAAGACCTGTATTCAAGCCAAAAGGACACGGTTTGGATGATAAAACTGAACAACGGTGCTATCTGCGACCACGAAGTAGGCGCAGGAAAAACGCTGATAATGTGTACCGCAGCGCAGGAAATGAAGCGTTTGGGATTAGCCCATAAACCGATGATAATCGGACTGAAAGCCAATATACCTGCTATTGCTGAAGACTACCGAAAAGCCTATCCACACGCAAAAATCCTTTATCCAGGTATTGATGATTTTACGCCTAAAAAACGCCTGCGGATTTTCGGGGATATTAAAAACAACGATTGGGATTGTGTGATACTCACGCACGACCAGTTCGGAATGATACCTCAATCGCCCGAAATACAAAAGGAAATCCTCGAAATAGAATTAGACAGCGTAGAGCGCAACCTCGATGCCCTGAAATCGCAAGGCAAGGAAGTGACAAGGGGAATGCTCGCCGGGGTAATCAAACGAAAAGAAAATCTTGAAGTAAAGCTGAAAACGCTGCAACACGATATTGAAAACCGCAAAGATGATATTGTGGACTTTAAGATGATGGGCATAGACCATTTGTTTGTGGACGAAAGCCACCAATTCAAAAACCTGATGTTCAACACCCGTCATACACGGGTTGCCGGATTGGGTAACGTGGACGGCAGCCAAAAGGCACTGAACCTGCTTTTTGCAATCCGCACCATTCAGGAGCGTACCAATGCGGATATGGGCGCAACCTTTCTTTCGGGTACGACCATCAGCAATTCATTAACGGAGCTGTACCTACTGTTCAAATATCTGCGTCCCCGTGCATTGGAAAAACAGGGCATTCATTCTTTTGATGCGTGGGCAGCTATCTATGCAAGGAAAACGACCGATTATGAATTTTCGGTAGCTAACAATATTGTAGCAAAAGAGCGTTTCCGCTACTTTATCAAAGTGCCGGAACTTGCGCAGTTCTATTCTGAAATCACGGATTACAGAACGGCAAAGGATATTGGTATTGACCGACCCAACAAGAACGAGGTATTATACAATATACCGCCAACGCCCGACCAAGAAGCCTTTATCCAAAGCCTGATGGCTTTTGCCAAAACGGGCGATGCTACTTTGCTCGGAAGAGAACCATTATCGCAAAGGGAAGAAAAAGCAAAGATGCTCATTGCGACGGACTATGCCCGTAAGATGTCGCTCGATATGCGTATGGTAAGTGGTATATACGACGACCATCCCGACAACAAGGCTTCGCATTGTGCGGTAAATATCGCCAAGTTTTACAACCAGTTCAACGCACAGAAAGGAACGCAGTTCGTTTTCTCCGATTTGGGAACCTACAAGCCCGGCGAATGGAACGTGTACTCCGAAATAAAACGCAAACTCGTGGAGGACCACGGCATACCTGCGCACGAAGTAAGGTTTATTCAGGAAGCGAAAAATGATAAGCAACGTAAGGAACTTATCAACGGAATGAACGAGGGCAAAATCCGTGTACTGTTCGGTTCTACAAGTATGCTCGGAACTGGCGTAAACGCACAGAAAAGAGCTGTTGCCGTTCATCATTTAGATACACCGTGGCGACCGTCTGACCTTGCCCAAAGGGACGGGCGGGCAATCAGAAAAGGCAATGAGATTGCCAAATTCTTTGCCGATAATAAAGTTGCTGTGATTATCTATGCAGTTGAAAAATCGTTGGACAGTTACAAATTCAACCTGCTGTATAATAAGCAGCTTTTCATCGACCAGTTAAAGACTAACAACCTGACCAAAAGAACGATTGACGAGGGAAGTATGGACGAAAAATCGGGAATGAACTTTTCGGAATATGTGGCAATCCTGTCAGGAAATACAGACCTGTTGGATAAAGCCAAACTGGAAAAACAGATTGCCGGACTGGAAAGCGAAAAGCAGGCGTTCAACCGCTCTAAATCCAGTGCCAAATTTAAGGTACAGGATTATATGGAAATGTTGCAAAGCACTCAATCCCGTTTGAGCCGGATGAGTACCGACTGGGAAAACTTACAGCAACGCCTGCAAAAGCGTTCGGACGGTACAATCGAAAACCCTGTGCTGTTAGATGGCTTGCCGCCCAATGCAAATCCGAAACAAATAGGCGCAAAACTGAACGAGATTGCGAACAAAGCCCGCACGGCAGGCGACTATCGTGAAATAGGCAACCTCTACGGGTTTCAATTATTGGTTAAAACAGAACTTCCAAAGGATAATTCAACACTCGAAAGGGTCAATAGATTTTTTATAACTGGCGAGGGCAATATCAAGTACACCTACAATAACGGTCTGATGGCAAAAGACCCCGAAACCGCCGCAATGAATTTTTTAAGGGCTTTGGAAAAACTGCCGGGCTTTGTGAAGCAGGAGCAGGAGAAAATCGCTGAAATACAAAAAGACCTGCCGATGCTTCAGGAAGTGGTTAACGGTACTTGGGCTAAGGAAAGTCGATTGAGTGAGCTTAAAACGGAACTGGCTGCCGTAGAAAGAAAGATACAGCTATCTATTACGCCGGAAACCAAACAAGATGCTTCGGAGCAGGCAGAAAAGCAGAATGAAGCCCCAAAGGTGCAGGAAAGCATTATACGGACAAAAGGCGTTCATTCACCTCGTGGCGTATTATAATAGTCGTTACTTTTCGTCCTTTTCGTCCATTTTTTTTATTAGGGCTTCACACAGGCTGTCAAGGAATTTGGTTCGGTTTATCTTACGGGCTTTCAGTTCCATAAACGTGTGGTAAAAATCGCCTAACTCAATATTAAAGGCTTCTTCAAAAGTTTTAGCTATCAATTTTATGTCTGTATTCCCATTGTTAAATACACCGTGGGAGTACAGTGCATATATGAGTTCCGTCAGTGCCGTTTTACTTGCCGTCCATTTCAATGAATTGTCCGACCCCCTTTTCACATTGATGTTATTGAGCCTGTCTTCCAAATAAACTTGTATCAGGTCATTGGCAATAATCTTGGCAACCTTATAATCGTGTGAAGTAGAAAAACGATGGTCTGCTTCAAAATAAAATGTGTCTAACCACAGCCTTATATCGTGCTTGCCACGCACAAAGAATTTTTCGTCAACGAAAGAATTATTGCTGCGGTAATACTTGTAAAAATCAAGGTTGTTTTCAAAGAACCTTTTTAGCTTTTTCAGTTCTTTGGTAAAATATTTCTTGGTACGCTTGTTCCCGTAGGGTCTTCTTGTTTCGATTTTATAGATGGCGTTATAGTAGATGAGCTTTGAAACAATAACAGGTTTCTGATACTTGAAAAAATGGATTTCTTCTTCCATATTCTTAAAGTCGTTTTTCAGTACAAACTCCTTTAAATCGGCAAGACTTTGAATGATAAGCTGTATAACCGCTTCAATTCTTTTTATAGGGCAGTCAGTTTCAATCTCCAGTTCCTGAATTGAAGTTTCCAATTTAAGATATGTTTCATCGTAAAATTTATTCATTCGCTTCATTTTGAAATTCCTGATATTTGGGGTTAGGCTTAATGCTAACAGTGCCTAAATCTGTCGTATTTAGGCACTGTTCAGCTCATCATTCACTTAATTCTAATCTTTTACCATTCCGATTTAATTATTGGTTGTATTCATCGTCCGTTACTGCCTCTAACCATACAGTTTCGCCCTTTTCACGCCCTGTTATGGCTACCTGAATAAAATGGCTGTCAGCACTTGCTCCGTGCCAATGCGGAACGTCAGGCGGGCATTTAATAGCATCGCCTTTTTTTAGTATCTGTTTTGGCTTTCCCTTTTCCTGATAATAGCCTACACCGTCAATTGCTAACAGTATTTGCCCTGCCGGATGGGTATGCCATTTGCTTCTCGCTCCCGGTTCAAAAGTTACATTACCTACGGATATGGAATTAAGGCTATCAGCATCTATCAATGATTGCAGATAGGCAGTTCCCGTAAAATTCGCATTAGTTATTTTTTCGCCTTGCGGAAATACAAGTTCGCTTTGCTTATTTGTTTCTTCCATTTTCTTATTGTTGTTGCACGCTGTAAATAGCATCGCTACAAGCGGCAGGATATACATCAAATTATGCTTCATCATCGTTGCTTATAAGTTTGCCTGAAAGAATTTTATCAGCTTGCTTGTTGCCTGCGATACATATTCAGGTTTCCAATAGGTTTGTATGTGAGTTGCTCCCTCAATCAAAAACAACTCCTTGTTTTTGGCATTGGTTGCCTTAGCAAATGCCTCATCGGTCATATATTTTGTATCGGCTTTGCTTCCTGCCATCATTAGTAAAGGCTGATTGATTAACTCAATCTGGTCGGTAGCATCCCACGTCATTAAATCCATCAGGCTGCTTGTGGTGTACAGGAATGTGGAATTTGGATGTGCGTGGCTTCTGTAATAGTATTCATATCCCTCACGGTACAAATCGGTCGGTGTTTTAGCTATTTCTTCATCGGTAATGCTTGCCACACCGGAAAACAGGATTTTACCGCCTGCGGCTTCCTGCGCCCGTGCATCCGAGGCTTGTTTTATGCGCTCCTGAATGTTATCCAACTGGGAATTTTGGAAGCCGTTACGTCTTACCTCTCCTGAATTGAACATACTTAATGTAGCTACTGCTTTGAAACGCTTGTCAGACTGGGCAGCTTTTAAAGTGTAGCCACCGCCACCGCAAATACCCAAAACCCCTAAACGGTTGGCATCAACGCCCGGATATTGCGTAATATAATCTGCTGCACCGTGTATGTCTTCAGTACGGTATTGAGGCTTATCGGTATGACGAGGCTCGCCACCGCTTGCTCCCTGATAGGCTGCATCAAAGGCAATAGTGATATAACCTGCTCCTGCCAAATTCTGCGCATATAGCCCGGCTGTCTGCTCTTTAATACCACCGTTAGGATGTGCTACCACTACTGCCGGATATTTCTTTGAACTATCATAGTTGGCAGGGGTATAAACATTGGCTTTTATATCAACCCCGTTCAGTTTGTAGGTAACAGGATGGATGTTCACTTTACCTTTTTCATTTTTGGTAATGGCTCCGTCATATACCAATGTAAAAGGATTTTGTTCGTATCTCTTTTGAGAAGTTTGTGCATTTGCCATATTCATAAATGTTATAGTAGTTAATGCGATTATTAATGATAATTTTTTCATTGTCGTAATATTTAATGGTGAATATTATTTGTCAAGTCCTTTTTCTTTCAGCCAATCCGCCATCAGGTCGGCAACCTGTACATTGTTCAGGTCTGACATTATAAAGTGCGTATTACCCTTTATTCCAATTTCGGGTAGATGCACCACTTTCGCATCGCCACCGTGTTTATTGATAGCTGCCGCCCAAAGCCTTGCCATTTCAAGACCTGAACGCCAGTGGTCTTGGTTCCATACTTTGGTTGGCTCTTTGGCGATGTTGTCGCCATAATAGATAACAATAGGTTTTTTGGTCAGCTTCTCAAAATCAGCCAATGGTATCTCTACACCACTTAACGCACCAAAAAGCCCTGTTGATTTGATAGGCTGTGGCAGTTCTCCCTGCGGAAACACGAAACCGCTATAAGGTTCGTAAGCTACTACTGCTTTAACCTTGTCGTTCTTTATGGCTGTGAGCCAACCCACGCCACAACCCTGTGAGTGTGTAATCAAAATACCGTCGCCAATTTTGTCGAATAGCTGTGAAACGGCATCTGTGACAACGTTGGCATCAAAAGCACCTACGTTGGGGGTCATTTGCCTATAAAACTGTTCTAATGATGCTTTGTCTTTAGGGAACTGCACGTTAGGAAAGTAATCAGGATAATTGCCAATCCTGAACTGGGTAAACCAAAACTGTTCGTCCGCAGTAGCCTTAACCGTTGCATCCGCCGTACTTTTGCCTGCTTCGCCACGTCGAGGCTGGTCAAGCAGATAAACGCCGTAACCTTTCCTCAAAAAGATATTTTGAAAGCCCTCACGCCCGTCCGGTGTGGTTTCCCACGTTTTTTTAGACTGACCTGCGCCGTGTAAAAACACTAAGGGGTACTTATGGGCTTTCGGCGGAACCTGATAGAATACATAGGCGTGGTCGCCGTGTAAGGTTTGTCCGTCAGGTTTCAACGCATTTGCTACATCGAAGTTTCCCGGTGCTGTAACCGTTGTGCCACCTACCGCAAAACTGCCTTGCGTTTCAATAACCAAAAGGCTTTGTTTGCCTTTGGGTTTCTTATTTTGCGCATTTACACTTGTTGCCATAGCTATTGTTATTAGTAATAAGGTTATCTGTTTCATAACTTTTATCGTTTATTTTCCAACTCTTGCCTTTAAGTGCGCAGGGTAACGTTCGCCCGAAATCTTGATGGTATCTAAGGTTACATTTATCCTGTTTAGCTCATCGGATGATAAGGCAAGGTTCGCCCCGCCGATATTTTCCTGTAAACGGCTTAATTTGGTTGTGCCTGGTATCGGAACAATGAACGGCTTTTGTGCCAAAAGCCAAGCCAATGCCACCTGTGCAGGTGTGGCATTATGCTCCATTGCTATTGCACCTACCAAATCAACCAATTCCTGATTTGCCGCAATATGTTCCGGCTGAAAACGTGGTACGGTGCTTCTGAAATCGTCTTTGCTAAATGTGGTGTCTTTGTTTATTGCTCCCGTCAAAAAGCCTTTGCCCAACGGACTGAACGGAACAAAGCCAATGCCCAGTTCTTCTAACGTGGGGATAATTTCTTTTTCCGGTTCACGGAAGAACATAGAGTATTCGCTCTGCAATGCGGTAACAGGTTGTACAGCGTGTGCCTTGCGTATGGTTCCTGTTCCTGCTTCAGACAGACCGAAGTGTTTTACTTTTCCCTCTTTTATTAATTCTTTTACTGCTCCTGCAACATCTTCAATCGGTACATTGGGGTCAACCCTGTGTTGGTAGAACAAATCAATGTAATCCGTCTTTAACCTTTTCAATGCTGCTTCGGCAACGGCTTTGATGGTTTCGGGACGGCTGTCCATTCCTAAATCGGGCTTACCGTCCTTAAAACCGAATTTAGTTGCAATCACTATATCTTTACGGAACGGCGCAAGTGCTTCGCCCAACAGTTCTTCGTTGGCGTATGGTCCGTAGGCTTCGGCGGTATCAAAAAAAGTAATTCCCTGCTCATAAGCGGAGCGCAATAGTTTCACAGCTTCGTTCTTTTCGGTAGGTTGCCCATAGCCGAAACTTAGACCCATACAGCCTAAACCTAATGCAGATACTTCTAATCCGTTATTTCCTAATGTTCTTTTTTGCATAATCTTTCATTTATCTTATTCGGGAAGTTTGCGACTTGTCAACCATTTTACCATTTCGGGGTCACGATGGCTGAAAAACAAACTTTCTTTGGTGTCTAACGTTTGAATGGCATTTATATCTTCTGCACTCAATTCAAAATCAAAAACGTTTTTGTTTTCAATCATTCTTTCTTTCTTCACTGATTTTGGAATAACTGCAACGCCTCTTTGAGTAAGCCAACGCAATACAACCTGCGCTATGGACTTGTTGTATTTCTTGCCAATGGAAGCCAATAACTCGTTTTTGAAAAGGTCGTTCTTACCCTCTGCAAATGAAGCCCAAGATTGGATTTGTATGTTGTTTTCCTGTAAGAATTTTTGCGTTTCAATCTGCTGATTGAATGGGTGTGTTTCTATCTGATTAACGGCAGGTACAATTTCATTGAACGCCATTAAATCCACAACCCTGTCAGGGTGGAAATTGCTAATGCCGATGGCTTTTATTTTCCCTGCTTTGTACAGTTCTTCCATTGCACGCCAAGAGCCGTGAATGTCGCCATAAGGCTGATGAATTAAATACAAGTCCAAATAATCTAATTGCAACTTGTTCAGGGATTTTTCAAATGCCTTTTTTGTTTTTTCGTAGCCTGTATCTTCTACCCAAAGTTTGGTTGTAATAAACAGTTCTTCCCTCGGAACACCACTTTTTTTAATGGCGTTGCCTACTGCCGTTTCGTTTCCGTAAGAAGCGGCTGTATCAATAAGGCGGTAGCCTGTTTCTATTGCGTTCAAAACACTTTGTTCGCATTCATCAAGGTCTGTTACCTGAAAAACACCAAAGCCCAAAATGGGCATTTCTACTCCGTTGTTTAATATTACTTTTTCCATTTTTTTTATGATTTATAGCTATTAAGCTCTTTGTCTTAAATTATTTTTTTTCAGGGGCTTCAACGCCAGAAATGGCTTGCACCGCTGGCGGAAATCGTAATCCTGCAATTTGAATGTTGTTTAATTCTGTATTAAACTCTTGCAATTCTGCTGCTGTAAATTTCACATTATCGCCACCGATATTATCCATCAAATGAGCCATTTGTGTAGTTCCGGGAATGGGAACAATCCAAGGTTTTTGAGCCAATAACCAAGCCAATGAAATTTGTGCCATAGATACATTTTTAGCTTCGCTCCATTTTTGTACAAGACGAACCAATGCCATATTACGTGCAATGTTCTCCGGGTTAAAACGTGTGGTCATTCCTCTGAAATCGCCTTGTGCAAAACGGGTTCGTTCGTCAATAGCTCCTGTTAAAAAGCCAACACCCAACGGGCTCCACGGCACAAAACCAATTCCCAATTCTTCACATAGTGGAATTAATTCTTTTTCCGGTTCTCGCCACAACAGCGAATATTCATATTGAACTGCTGTGAGCGGAAATTCTTTGTGTGCCCGTCTGACAGTTTGCAAACCTGCTTCCGAAAGTCCGTAATGCAATACTTTTCCCTCTTTTACCAAGTCTTTTATTGCACCTGCAACGTCTTCAATCGGTACATTGGGGTCAACTCTGTGTTGGTACAACAAATCAATTCTATCGGTGCGAAGTCTTTTCAACATATCTTCCACCACTTTTTTGATATGTACGGGTTGGCTGTTCAATCCTCCGCTTCGTCTTCCATCGCCACCAATATCAAAGCCGAATTTTGTTTCAATCACGATTTTATCCCGAAAGGAGGCGGTGGCTTCGCCTAAAATTTTCTCGCTTTCAAACGGTCCATACGCTTCGGCAGTATCAAATAAGGTAACGCCATTATCAAATGCTTTACGAATGATGTTGTGCATTTCCTTTCTGTTCGGTATTGTAGTTTGGTAGGTTCTCGGCATATTTTGCACACCTAAACCAATAGCTGAAACTTCCAACTTTCCTAACTTTCGCTTGCCTGCACCAACTGTCGCCGTATTATTATCTTCAGTATCGTTCTTTTTTTCAGCAGCAAAAGAGGTCAATATTGAACCTCCTAACACCGCCCCTGCACTTGCTATTACGGATTTTGCAATAAAACCCCGTCTGCTCGTATTGCCTAAGTCTTTATTGTCCATTGTACTATTTTTTTAGTTGCACCATTATTTTTTTGACGTTCTGATTTTATTGTTCAGCAATTGCATTATTTACCCTGACGGCTTTTAAGCACTTCGTCCAAGACTTTTTGCGCTGATTTCGCTTCCTTTTTCCCGATGGCTGATTTCAGCACCTCAACATATTCCTGTAACTGCTCCGGTGTTAAGCCTACATTCAGGCAAATGGTCAAATGGCTTTTAAGCATCGGTTCTGCATTGCCGATAGCGGCTATTACGGAAACTGTTACCAGTTCTCTTTGAGCATAATTCAGTACATCCCTTTCAAAGATGTCTGCAAATAAATGTTCTTTTAAAAAGGTATCTATTGTCGGTGCAAATGCTGAATATCCTGACAATGTTTCGGGCTGTGGCGTTTTGGTCAATTCGCCTAAAATCTTTTTCCCTCGCTCGTACTTGCTGTCTGTTTCATCAATCTTAGAAGCCTCTTTGCCCGTCTTATCATTGATGCCTTTTGCCTTGCGTTCATCCATTACTTCCATAAAGGTCTGCAAGCCCCTGATGCTGCGTGGAAATCCGCAATAAGCATAGGTGTGTACCAATGCTTCTTTTATTTCATTAACGGTAAGCCCATTTTCAAGCCCCGTGTTTAGGGCTGTTTTCAGTTTGTCCAAATCGCCTTTTGCGGTCAATGCGGAAATGGATATGATGCTTTGCTCTTGCGGGCTTAAACTTTTAGTTGTTGTTGCCATTTGCTGTGCTTTTACGTGGTTTGTAAACAATGAAATGGAAATTATCATCGTTATAAGACCTATTATTTTTAATTGCTTCATTTTTCTTCTATTTACTATACAAATTTCGGAACATAAAAAATAATTGACTTATACCTATTACTGTTTTACCTACCAAAATCACTGATACCCAAAATCTCTATAATAATTCTATTTATCATTTTTTGTCATTGCTGTTCATTTTAACCGGGCGGAGCAAACGGGAAAATGTGAGCGACCCCATCTTCCATTGACCGTTTTCCTTTACATACACTTCGGTTACCATAAAAGGATTGGTAACTGTATTGCCACCGACAACGGCTTCCAAATCAATGTCGTTTAAGAGAATGGCAGTATTGCCGATGATATTAACTGTTACACTGTACACTTCCGCTTTTTTGTACCAAATGCCGCCAGTTTTAATTGTGTTAAGTTCCTGTTCTTTACCCCAAGTTCCGCCCATATGAACAAAAAAGGACTTTTCGTGAAACAACGTTTTCAGCGTATCTGCATTTTTATCTGCCATCCATTGCCATTTGTCTTTGGATAGCTTAATGACTTCCTGCTCCTGCGGTGTGCTTTGTGAAAATGCTGCCTGCGTTCCCATAATGATGATGAATAGCCCAAGAATAAATTTTTTCATAATGATTACTGTTTAAGTTTTTGCAATGGTGTATTTTAATTGAAGTGGTTACTTTATCATTTGGCTTTTCCAAAAATCTACGGCTTTGGGTAGCCAACCTGCCGCATCTGTTCCTGTTCCCAAAGCGAACCCGTGACCTGCGGTCTTATACCGTTCGTAAACAACTGTAACGCCTGCGTTTTTCAAATTCTGTACACGTCTATCTACGGTTTGTATGTTAGCTATCCTGTCATTTTCACTGTTAGTAATGAATGTGGCGGGAAAGCCTTTATTGTATGTGGATTGACCTGTGTAAGCGATTACTGCCGTAACAGGTTTCGGATGGTTCCCTGTGGTAAAGGCATTAACACCATAATCCGCAATATTGCCTACCATTCTCGCCCCTGCGGAAAAACCCCACAATGAATAATTCTTTGTATCTACTTGCAGGGTCTTTGCATTCTGAAAAATGAAACTTATCGCATTTGCCAAATCTTCCGTTGCCCATTGTTCACTGCCAATCCGGTAACGGATAACAAAGGCATTCAATTTCTTTTTGCTGATTTCAGATGCCAACGGCAAGCCCTCGTGCAACGAACCAACGTAGGCAAATGCTCCACCTGGGCAGACTATGGCAAAGGGCGCATCGGGGTCGCCACGATAAAAGAATAATCCGGTGTTGTTTTTATTGGGGTCTTGTTTCTTTTGCGCTTCGGTATAAAAACTGTAAAAGATGGTTTTCCCATTATTGGTATCATCAATCAACTGATTGAGCGATTGTACAATCTCGTCAGGGTTAACGGCATTATGATAGGGCATCAATGTACCAACGTTTGTGATAGGCGTATTGTAATAGCGGGTGTTATCGTCGTTAGGTAACAGCAATTCTCCAAATCCTTTAAATGCAGGGTGTTTTACAATATCCAGAACAAGATTGCTTGTCGTAAGATGGGTGTTCATTGTACTGGTGGTGTCTGTATTATTTTTATTTCCTGTTTCCGTATGGTTTTGCGGAGTAGAAGATGAACAGCTTCCTGCAAAAAGGGCTAAAGACAATATGAAGTTGTAACCTATCATTTTTTTATTTTTTATGCCTGCCATTAATAAAAAGAGGGTTTGTCCCAATCGGTATTTGGTTCGCTTACGCCCAAACTTTTCTTGATGTAACGTTCATCTTTAGCCGTAATAATGTCGGTAATTAATTGGGCAACGGCTTCCCTCGTAACCTGTGTGCCTTTGAAAAGTTCTCCCTTTTGGGTTAGGCTATAATTTTTATTGCCTTGCTCATCATATAACCAACTAAGCCGAAGAAGCGTATAATCAAGCTCCGAACCCTCAATGGCTAAAGCTGATTTTATCTGTGATTTCATCCGTGGGGAGTTTCCAATCATCCTTTTATTCCATTGCCCGAATGCCCCCGGCACTTCATCATATATACCGAGGATAGAAGCTGCGATTACACGTTTTACACCAGATTTATTCATAGCTTCAACGATTGTGTTGGTGGAATGGTCATCTCCCATATCGTTGATGTAAACAACATCAATCCCGTCCATTGCGTTTGTCAGCGTATCTAACTCCTTAAAATCTCCGTCCACAATTTTTACTCTTTGGGACTTTTTCAACTTCAAGCGTGTATTTGCATTTTTTGCATACAGCACCAAATCGTTCTTAGTCTGTGTAAGCAGGTCGTCTGTCAATAGTTTTCCTATCATTCCTGCTGCGCCTAATATTAATATGTTCATACTATTATATTTTGTTAATCAATCAGCCCTATTTTCTTCAACCATTTCTTTACTTCTGACTGTACCTGTACTTCTTTATCGCCCTCCATCACAAATAAAATCCCGTCCCTTTCTGAACCGCCCTTAACCGTAAAGCCATCTAACACTTCGCTTTTCGGACATAGTTCTTTAACGGTCTGAAAACTGCTGCCGATACCATAACCGCCGTTGGTATTGAAAGGGATTACTTTTTTACCGCTTAAATCATATTGTTTTAAAAAACTTTTCATCGGTGGTGGTAACTGCATCCCCCACGTTGGAAAACCGACAAAAACCACATCATATTTTTGTATGCTGTCAATCTTCGTTTTGAGTGGTGGTAAATAGCCTGTCCTGTTTTCTTCCGCAACCTGATTTACCGTTGTCTGATAGTGTTCGGGGTATGGTGTTTCCAACTCCAAAGCAACCAAAGTACCACCTACATTTTTTTGAATGATTTGGGCTACCGCTTTCGTGTTGTTGGTGCGGGATAAATAAACAATGAGTGTCCGTTCGGGCTTTTTATCTGATGATATGCCTTTATTTACATCTTCCTGTTTTGCAGGAGTGCAAGACATAAACAGCATCGTTATTAAAAGTGCTATTTGCATAATCCAATTTCTTTTGTTTGTCATACTAAATCTTTGGTAAGTCCCCCGGACTTGCCCCGAACCAGTGGTTAGAAGCCTGCCCGTGGGTCACTACCTTGTTTGTTGTTTTATTCGGCAGCCATATCTTTAATCTTGTCGATTGCGTTATTGAAGCCGATGTTCGTTCCGCTTGAACCTGCTAAACGTCCTACTTTAACTTCGCTGATATGCTTTCCCTCTACCACGGCGGGAACTGCCGCCGCAAAACGCTCCTGAAAATCTCTTGAAGTAGGATTATTATCGGGCATAGGTGTTACTTCCACATCCATAATAATTCCGTTTTTAAGTTCCAAATCTACTGTAATGAAAGACGGCGCACCGCCATACCAACCCACGGCAGAATATTCTCCGTCCTTAAAAAGCCTTGTGTCGGGATTTGTCGGCAGAAGCGCATCATCGGTAGTTATATCATCATCTTTTGAGCAGGACGACAATAAAAACAGTCCCGCCGTCACGGTCGTTAAAAGGTGCTTTCTGATGAACATTTGTTTAATCATATCCTTAAATTTTATTTGTCAATATCTCTTTTCAAATCACTATTACTTTGTAAACAGGGTTCCCCTAAAGTTTTCGGAAACGTCTATGCGCATATCATAAAACACACGAACGAATGAAAAGTCAAAAAAGGGCTGTAACTTTTCTGCATCTACAAAAAACAATGCAGTAGCAAGACCGTCTGCCGTCAAAGCGTTTTCTGCAATTACCCAAGTTGCAACAACATCTTGTACAGGCTCCCCAGTTCGCCCGTTCAGTATATGATGCAGGTCTTTACCCCATTTTCTCCGGTTGGTAGCAGAGGCACATATCGCACTATTTTTGAGGGGTACAGTTCCGATTACCATTTCACGGTTCTCGGGATGCTCTAATCCAATGATAAATTCGGTATCGCCTTTGTGCCGGATATCGCCGCCGCCGTCAATCACAAATTCCGCTATGCTTTCATCAAACAGTATTTCAGAAAGAATATCTACCAAATATCCTTTTCCGGCTGCGCCTACATCTATGGTTATCGGGCGTTGGGTCGTAAGGCAATTACCTTGACGGAAAACATCTTTTTGCCAATCGGGAAGCAGTTTATCTGCATTGAAATAACCCGCCTGCGGGTCTGCCTGTAATGAGTAATTGGCATCATAGCCCAATAGCTCCAGTTCACTTCCGATAAGTGGTTCTACCTTGCCCTGGGTTACTTTATAAAGTATATCGTATAGTTCAAAAAGAGGCAATGCGTCTTCGGGAAACGGGAATGTTCCCCCTTGTGTAGCTGTGGCTATTGTCGTGATTAACGAGTTGCCAAGAAAGCGGGAATAGGTTTTGTCAAAAATGGCAATCCTTTGGTGCAGGCGTTGTTTTACCGATGCGGGCAACGGTTCTGCTGTACCGATGTACCATTGTGTACCGATAGCTTCAAATTCATAACCAATATTTAAGATACTGTCCTGCATTAAATGCTATTTTTCCTTTTGCCTGACGAAAACAAATTGAACCCAATTTGCCTCACTTACAAATTTCCGTCTTTACTAATAACTGTTACTTATACAGATTACTGTTTTACCTACCAAAATCACTGATTTGTAGATATTACCGTAAAACGAGGGGAATGATTTTGTAAATTTGTCTATCGGATTTAAACATTTAAGTAATGGACGATATTATCAATTTCAGCACGATAAAGGAATACAATGTTTTTAATAACAATGAAACCTTACACCCTTTGGTTAGTGTGGTTCATTTGGACAAAGCTGACCCAAGAAAGCTAAGTCGTATGCGCTATGAGTTCTATACGGTCTTTTTGAAAAAAATCCACTGTGGCGACCTGCGTTACGGACTGGGCAATTATGATTATGAAGAAGGTTCATTGATATTTCTTGCTCCGGGGCAGGTAATTGGCGAAAGTGGAGAAGATTATTATCAGCCACAAGGTATTGCGTTGATATTCCATCCCGATTTGTTGTTGGGGACTTCACTCGGAAAAAATATGGATGATTACCATTTTTTCTCTTATGCCGTTAACGAAGCCCTGCATTTATCGGAAAAGGAAAGAAAAATCATAATGGACTGTTTTGATAAAATAGAGTACGAATTACAGCACGCTATTGATAAGCATAGTAAACAATTGCTTGCAAACAACATAGAACTGTTTTTAAATTACTGTACCCGATTTTATGACCGTCAGTTTATTACAAGGGAGAATATCAACAAAGGAGTTTTAGAAAGGTTTGAAAATTTGTTGAATGGTTATTTTTCGTCTGACAAACCTGTTAACATTGGCTTGCCTACTGTTTCCTATTGTGCGGAGGAGCTAAATCTTTCCGCTAATTATTTTGGTGACTTAATTAAGAAAGAAACCGGGGTATCTGCACAGGAATACATACAATCCAAAGTAATCAATATTGCCAAAGTGAGGATTTTTGACCATACCAAATCCATCAGTGAGATTGCGTATGAACTGGGGTTTAAATACCCGCAGCATTTTACACGGCTGTTTAAACAAAAAACAGGAGTTACCCCCAACGAATACCGAAGTTTGAATTAAGAAAAGGTGCTATTTTTCATAGCACCTTTTCTATTCCTGCTGTATCAAATGCTGCAAGTTGGGGTCATTCTTGATACGTTCCATTTCACTTACAACGATATTCAGGATGTCTGATTTTATTCGTTTATAATTGCTTTCAATTTCCTGCTTCATTTTATCCTCGCCCTGTCCATCTACAAAAGATAAGATTTGCGGTATCTTCTGATAGGCTTTGGTTTCGGTAGCTACCTTTTCATTATCTACTACAATTTCGGCGTGAAATATTTTCTGTTCGATACGCTCGTCAAAATTATCGGAAACAGAACCCACGAACATACCTTGTGTCAAAGTTGAAATTTTCGAGGCAGGTATTAAACTATCTAACTGTGTGGAAATAGAAGTAGATTTATCGTTACGGTTGATGGTCATACTTTGGCGTTTCTGCAATACTTTTCCGAAACGCTCCGAAAGGCTTTTTGCCGTTTCTCCAACCACCTGACCACTGAAAATATTGCCGACCGTGTTCTGTATTACTTTACTCTCTTTGTCGCCGTAATCACGGGTTAATTGACTAAAATCCTGAAAGCCCAAACACACCGCTACCTTATTACTTCTCGCCGTTGCGATAAGATTGTCCAGTCCCCTGAAATAAATCGTTGGCAGCTCATCTATGATAACCGAACTCTTTAGCTGTCCCTTTTTATTAATCAGCTTTACAATCCTCGAATTGTACAAGCCCAAAGCGGCAGAATAAATATTTTGTCGGTCGGGGTTATTGCCTACGCATAAAATCTTTGGCTCTTTCGGATTGTTGATGTCGAGTGTGAAATCGTCGCCTGTCATTACCCAGTACAGTTGCGGGCTAATCATTCTTGATAAGGGAATTTTTGCCGATGCAATTTGTCCCTGTAACTGGTCTTGTGCGCCGCCTTGCCACGCATCCATAAATGGCGACAAATAATTTTCCAAATCAGGATATGAGGTTAAAATCGTGAACACGTCAGAATACTTTTTGTTCAGTAATTCAATGGCGTGGGGAAAGGTGCAATACTTGCCGTCCTCGTAGATTTTCAGATACCAAATAATAGCTGCAAGCAATATAATTGGGCTTTCCACGAAGAAATCCCCTTGCTTCTGTATCCACGACCTGTTGAGGTTCAGCATTATGGTATAAGCTGCTTCGTAAGCATCCGAAATATCCGTCATAAAGTCGGGGTTGAGTGGATTGCAACGGTGGCTCTTGCGTGGGTCATCGAAATTTATCACGTAAAATTTCGGCTGAACTTTGTACTTGTCCGTATGCTTCAGCAAGTGATTGTAGGCTATGGTTGAAAGGTCATCAAATTTGAAATCGTATATGTACATACTAAAACCTTTTTCAATCTGCTGCTTGATGTAGTTATTTACGATGGCATACGATTTACCGGAACCCGGAGTACCCAACACGATTGATGCCCTGAAGGGATTTACAATGTTTATCCAACCGTGGTTCCACTTGCCTTTGTAATAAAACTTGGTGGGCAGGTTGACAGAATACTCGTTTTCCATCAGCTTGGTTTCCTGTTGGAAGCTCTCGTTTTCGTTATTGAAAACATCGTCCATCAGGTTGGTACGGAGCAATCGGCTCATCCATACGCCTGCCATCAGCAAGGCGATATAACCTAACGATATGGTCAGCATATACAGGAAAGTGCCTGTTGCCGGAGATAGCTTTAACAATGGTGTGTTCAGAAAGAACAGCACAACGCCAACGCCCAAAGCCACATATATTTTAGACCAGGTTATCTTCTCATTCTTTACGCCTTTCGTTCCTAAGCAACTCAAAGCCAACAAAACCAAAGCGAATGCTTTGGTATATAAGGTATGCGAAAACAAACCCGCTGTTCTGTCGAAATTGCCCAGTATTTTGTTGATGACTTCCAACGTCCAACCACGTTCTAAAAAGAAACCATAGCAGAACCAATAAAGGTGCATTAGTACCAAAAGAATACTCACTGCCCGCATAAAAGCCATTATCTTGGCAAGTCCTCTTAAATCGTCTTCTCCCTGCATTATTTTAAGTTTTAATGTTCGGGCGTGAATTTAAAGGCTCTATGGAGTGGCTATAAGAATGTGGCAGTCAGTGGCGGTGCGTGGCAGTATTTGGCTGAATATTATTTCTGACCTCTTTGGCGTTTGCGTTTCTTCTTCATCTTATTGGCAAAGTCCTGTTCTTCGTAATCTTCGCCCTGGGCTTCGGGCAGTAAACCGCCCAATGCTTCAATCAAACCGTCTTCGTGTTTATCCGTAGTTAAGAAGTCGAACAAATGGTGTGGTTCTTCCGCAGGAAGATCCGCATCATTTGATGTGGATAGTTTGGGTTGTGATACGGCAGGTTCTTTAATATCGGGTTTAATGTTATTGTTCCAATAATCATTAAAAGTGTTGGCAGAAAGTTCCTTTGCCAAACGTGAACCATTCCAAACCGCTTTGGAATTGTGGTCTATAAAAGTTATCCCATAAATACGCCCTGCATCATTTCGGCGCACTACTACGTTAATGCCCTGTTCCATTAACTGCTTTTTAAATGCCTGTTCATCGCTCGTGGTTTTCAAGGCTATGGTAACGGCAGATTTTAGAGTTTGCTTGGTAGGGGTATCTTTCAAAGCGATTTTGCATTTCGCAAAATGCAGTTCTAAAGCGGGAAGCCCTGCACTCTTTCCAAACAGTGAAGCCTTGAACGGATGCCCGGCTCTTTCGCCTTTTTCATTTAACGGAATGTACAATAATCCTTGTTGCATTTTTCCCTGCAATTCGCCCTCAATTTTTTCGGCTGTGATATTGAACAGGGAAAGCAGGGCGTTGTATTCGCCCAATGTTTGATATTGATAGTAGTTCGGCAGGTGGCGAATGACCGAAGCGATTTGGCTCTTTACATCGCCTACCCGATAATCTATCGGACGGAAAATCCTATCATTTTGATTGCGCTCTTTATCTGTTGCGGGTATCAACCCGTGCTTTCTTTCCAGTTCACGGCACAGGTTCATAGACCGCATTTTCTCGAACTTGTCCGAAATCTTTTTGCCCTGCTCGTCCACGCAAACCGATACGATATGGATATGACTACGGTCAATATCGGTATGTTTGAATACTACAAAAGGCTGTTCTCCGTAACCCATTTCCCGCATATATTCCTCTGCCATTTCCCGAAACTTGTCATCGCTTACCTTGTCTTTCGGGTCGGGATTGAGCGAAATATGCAAGGTATGTTTCTCGGTATTCCGATTAGCAATCAGGTAAGGGGCAAAAGACTGGGCTAATTGTGCAACGGAATAATGACCGCTTGCTGTTTCAATCATCTTGTTGGCGAATAGAATTTGCCCGTTTTCATTCTCCACTTTAAGCTGATTGTATGCCAACGCCCCGTATAAATTTGCGCTTCTTCCAATTTTTGCTATCATTTTTACCGCTATTTTTTAAGGTATTTTGCTTCAAATTCTTCGCTTATCTGAATGATTTTTTGGCATAACATCGCCATTTCTGCGGTCTGTTTTTCCAGTTTGTACAGAAATGCTGCGGCTTTTTTCTCGGAAAAATTCTTGTACAATAGCTTTACAATCTGATTATAGTTCACGCCGATAGAACGGAACTGGCTGTGAAAAGAGGTCAGCCGCATATAAAAATCAACCGTTCCTTTATCAATCTGAATGGTCTTCATAGTCTTATCAAAGATGCAGGACGTTATAAAATGTGCCTTTACCTGCATACCAGATTTATCAAAAAGGGCAAGAAAGCGGGCGTGTTCCTGCTCGTTAAAGGAAATTGTGTAGCGGATGGTCGCCGGGTCTTCCTTGGGGCGGCGTCCGGTCTTTTTCAATTGCTTTTTGTTGTTATCGTTCATCACTAATCCATTTTAAAATCCATACAAAACCCTGACTTCGGAAGGTGTTTTCTGCCCCCTGCAAAGGGCAAGTTGTTTTGAGCATCGGAAATCATTCCGAGATGCTCAAAACACAACTTGCCGTGTTCCGGTGAACACAAAAATCCGCCCTGCGGGACGGATTGAATGTAACAGGGAAAAACGGCTCG
>Ga0065721_10048860_pt1 | contig 69606 bp, 51 predicted proteins | sample Mesricmetagenome_FD_59108 | JGI IMG/M metagenome (GOLD analysis project Ga0065721, IMG submission 59108) | Mesophilic microbial community from rice straw/compost enrichment Sample: eDNA_1 v2 (version 2) | ecosystem: Engineered > Solid waste > Grass > Composting > Bioreactor | place: USA: Davis... | reverse complement strand
ATTTATAACCACTAAGAAAAACATCGATGCGTAACACACGTAATTTTATCAGAAAGAACCAGCGAGTATTGGCCATGTCCCTTTTGCTCGCATCTTTGTACTCATGCAGGAAAGACGTTATGGAACCTATTGCAGAAGAAGCTGCAGAAAGTACGGTTTCAGCGAAATCACTAGTTGGTAATCTGTTATTCCACGACAACCTGGATGCAGTGAATTTCCTTACCAGCTATGTAAGTAAACAAACTTCTACCTCCTATGGTATTACGGCCTCCACAGCACAATATTATAATGGTACCAGATCGCTTCGTTTCGAACTGAGGGAATCTGATCCCGAAGTAAAGAACGGTACCCGGGCAGAGATCTCGTTCCCGAAATGCGAAAACCTGAACCGCTGGTATTCCTATGCATTGTATGCACCCAGCGATAAATTTAAATTCGACGACGACGATGATGTAATCAGCCAATGGCACCAGGGTGGTGGTAAAACACCGGCTCTTTGCCTGCGCGTACAGGAAGATCATCTGTTCATCAGGGTGCTGGGCAAATGGCACGACCTGGGTGCATTTGAAAAAGACAAATGGCAGGCTTATGTATTGCACGTTAAACACTCGGCCGGTTCCGATGGCCTGATCGAGTTCTGGCGTGATGGCAAACAGATCTTTAACTACAAAGGCGCCAACATGTACAAAGTTTCCGGCGACATGCACAACCCCAACTGGAAGCTGGGTATCTACAAGTCGAACTGGAACGGCAACGGCAAAACCAAAACCAAGGAAAGGGTGATTTATTTCGACGATATCAAGCTCGGTAACGAAAATGCCACCTATAATGAAATGGTGCCTGTGAAAACCAACAATACTAAACCTCCGGGGGAAACTTCTACTGCCGAACCTGTTACTTCAACAGGCAGAACAGTAGTAGACCTGGCCCTGGTAGATGCAGCTACTGAAAAAGATGTATTGACTATTACCGATGGTCAAACCATCAGCCTTAGCAAACTGGGTTTAAAAAAATGTAATATCCGTGCGATCACAGCACCGGCCATCCTGGGAAGTGTAAAATTTGAGTTGAGCGGCAAACAAAGCCATAAATCACACGACAACAAAGCGCCTTATGCCTTGTTTGGCGATGATGGAAAGGGCAATTTCTATTATGGCAACTGGAATCCCCCGGCATTGGGTACGTACAAGTTGACAGCCACGCCGTATTCAGGCGATGACCTGACCGGTACCCCGGGTACTCCCAAAACCATCACATTCACCATTACAAAATAGTTGGGTTATTTTTTAATGTTGAAGGCAGTCCCGCTGAATGCGGGATCTGCCTTTTTTTATTCGACTACAACTTATTTTGAACCGGCAGGGCATGGTTTTTACAGTTTTTCAGAACGGGTAAAAACCAACATATGCCGGATGGTGATCGCCAAAAAGCCAATCATATTGTTCCTCATGTTATTATCGGGAACCATGGGTTACAGCCATAAGGAAATGGCGACGGCTCCTGTTACAACAGCCAACCCTTCTTCCCCTATCCTGTTTCAGGTAGATTTTGAAACAGGCCTCCTCCCCTCTTTTTTACAAAAACAAATATCGGCGCCTTATGCCCTGCAGATAGTAAACGATCCGGTATACCAGGGTAAAAAAGCAGCGCGCTTCGAGTTACGCGCCCATGACCGGGAAAACAATCATGGCAAAAGAGCCGAAATACTATTCCCTGCACCTGCCAACGATGCCGGCCTGGAGCGATGGTATGCCTTTGCCGTATATTTTCCCGAGCAAGGTTTTGAATTCGATAATAGTGATGAGGTAATTTGCCAGTGGCACCAGGGAGGAAAGGCCACGCCTTCATTATGCATCAGAACAAAGGCCGGCCGCATCAGGTTGCGTGTGAAATCCACCATCGACAGCAAGGAATGGATTGACCTGGGCGCCATTGAACAAAATTCCTGGCAATATTATATACTGCATATAAAACATTCGTCGGGGCCCGATGGCCAGGTGGAAATCTGGCGCAATGGCGTACAACTGGCCAACCATTCCGGCGCCAATATGTACGACTGCAGCAGCGGCATTTTTCACAGGCCCAACTGGAAACTGGGCATTTATAAATCGGCATGGAACAATGCATCCGTTGCCACAGCCGGTAAAAGAATCCTCTACCTGGATGCCATTAAGATTGGCGATGCCCGGGCCAGCTATGCCGACATGACCGAACCAGCCAATACCAACTCCTCGCAGGCCAATGCATCATCGGCCAGAAAATAAGTTTTATTTTCCTGGTTCACGGCCGTACCAATCACTGCCTGTACAAATTGTTTTGCCCGGTCTGTTGCCGAATGATGTATATAAATATGGTGTAGTTCCATCGTATGGGCTGCCCCATCGGTAGCCTCGGGATAACTGAACCAGGCACAGGCCAGCAGACGGTCGTTTTCGGCCCAGGTATAACAATGGTGACCGGTTTCAAAACGACGCATAGCGTCGGCCAGAAATTCCCATCTGGTGATACCGGATTTTTTGCCGGCTTCAAATTGCAACAAATGCGTGAGACTGTCTTTTTGTAGTAGCAGGTTGCTGCATTGGTAAGACGGAATATGATACCGTGTTTGTTTGGTTTTTGCCTGCTGTTTTTTGACCGGGCGGCCAAGCACAGCTTGTATACGCCGGCGTTTTACCAGGTAAAAAAATCTTTTGATATTCAGTTCGGCCGTCATAGGCCGGATGCCCGAAGCTATCAGGCGGGCATGGAACCATTTTCTCAGATTTCTCTTTAAGCGGAATTTTACCGAGCCGCTGATGATCAGTTCCGTTACCTCGTCGTGGCGGTTGGCCAATTCTTCTTTATAACTATCATAACCCGGTGTGAGGTCGAAGAATCGATTGCCGGCAGCGGCCAGCTGACCGGATAATAATATAAAATGTAAATAACCGGGTGAATAGAATCGGGCCCGGAAAGGCGAATGGCAGTTGATGCCGGCCAAATGAATCCAGCCATTCTTTCCGGTTACGGCTACAATGGCCGCCACGATGTGGTCATTTACTTTCAATACGGTTACATGCAGCAGGTTCAATTTAAATAATTCCAGCAGGAATTGTTTTTTGGAGGGATCGTCCCGGAAATGATTTTTGTTAAACAAGGCGCTTTGCCTGAAATCGTACATAATGGCCATTTCGTGCAGACTGCTCTCAAAGGTTTTGAGGTCCTGGATGCATTCGAACTGCACTTCGCCCAGCCTTTTTAGCCGATTGAGTTTATTCCGGAAATGGCTTTTACGGGACAGTTTTTCGGTTTCGGGATCGGTTAAATTGATCAACGGCCGTACATAAGATTGCAGGATGCTGCGATGGCGCCAGGCGGCATCATTCTTTATCCAGTTCAGCGGCGTTTCAGGGGGAATAAACCTGAAGGAGACCGGACTTTTCGGAAATGCCTTCATAAGTTTTGTCAATGCCTGTTTCATAAATACCGGCGCATAGGATGGCGCTGCCAGCCAGCTTTGATACAGGGCATCGTAGTGTCCGGCCCCGGTGATGCGCCCCCCTTTGCCGCCTCTCAGCGCATCGGTGGTATTTAATAAAACCATTGGTAACGCTCCTTTGAGTTGACCATCTTCGGTGGCCATCACCAAAATGGGAAGATGCTGTTGGCGATATAACTGGTACCAGGCGTTAATAAAAGAATGGCTTTGAAAAACGGTAGCCCAGGGACAGGCTTCAAAAAGCCGATCCCAGCTTTTTTGAAAGTTGGGACTGGAAAGCAAATCAATCACGGGCTGGCCGGTGAGCAGCTCCAGTTGGGAGCCGGGTGCGGTCACCGTGGTTGGTTTTTGAACATCAGGTGCCCGTTCTTTTAGTATATCGGTTGGGGGATGCGTTGCTGTTTGCATAATCGTTTATTAAATATATTTTTTCGTAAGGGCTGTCTGTAGATAATGTATGAGCCAGGGATTGTAAAAAGTGTTGGAACCGGTCGCGGGCTTTTGGATGGCAATAGAGTTCACACAAATTAATGCTGAGACCTTCTGTATCTGCCTGCTGTGCAGCTACCCAGGCACAAGCCAGCAATACACCTTCTTCTGCCCAACTGTAACAATGTCCGCCTTCTTCCAACCTGCGCATGGCATCTGTTAAAAATGGCTGAAGTGTTTTTCGTGGTTCATACGAAAGCAGGTGGTACAAATCATCTTTTTGAATACTAACCAAACTGGTTTCGGGAAACGGTTTGCGAAATTCCCAACACTGCCGGCGCGGTTTCCGGGAAATGGTAAACCACGAAGCAGGATGCATTAGTTTTTGCCTGGCGCGCTTCAACGCATTGCGTTCTATGCCGATAGCAGCAGCAGCCTTTTTGCCAAGCTGGTTCAGCCGCGATTCCAGTTTTTCTAGAAAAGCAAAACCATTACCACCAATACGCAAAGTATATGCCTCGGCATAATCGGTGGCCAGTATCTCTTTATACGCATCGGCGCCTGGTGTAAGATCAAAAACCCGTATACCTTCCTCTGCCAGCATTTTACCCAGCAACAAAAAATGAATGATGCCGGGCGAATATTTTGCATAACCCGCCGCAAAAGAATTAATGCCCTGCAAATGCAACCGGTTATGATCTCCCATACTTACATTCGATGCAATTATTTTATCATTGATCTTTAAAACCGTAGCATGCAAATGCCCCTGCTTAAACAATTCCAGTAAAAACTTTTTTCTGAAAGGATCATCTTTGAAGGCCACCTTATTGTACATGGCACCTTTTCTGAAATCAGATTGCAAAGCCAGCTCATCAAAAATAGCAGCAAAAGCATTAAAGTCAGTGATCCGCTCAAAATGTACGGCCCCCATCCTTTTCATCCTGTTCATCTTCTCCCGCCTGTTTTTCTTCCTCAGTTCATTGGTAATATGTGCATCATCGATGATCATCAGGGGTTGCGGCGATACTTTTACAAAACAGCGTGTATTCCATGCAGGATCATCCTTTACAAAATAGAATGCAACACCGGCAGGAATATATTTAAGTTGCACCCTGCTTTTCGGGAAATACCGGAAAACCTCATGCAATGCATCTTTTATAAAGCTTTCATCACCGGCATCTTCACCCAGCCATACCTGGTATTCGGCCTGGTTGGCGCCGGCGCCGGTGATCAGTCCGTTTTTATCTTTTACCAGCGTAAGCAGGCCGGTGAGTTTGCCGGCATATTCAGTTTTCACCAAAACCGGCAACAGCTCTTTCCCATATAAACGATACCAGGTAGCCACAAAGCCAGGGCTTTGAAATACTGTGGCCCAGGGGCAGGCATTAAACAAACGATGCCATGCTTCCATAAACCGGCTGTCATCAAGCAACTGCAATACGGCATCGCCGGTGAGCAGTTCAGTAAATTTGTTAGTGCGTGCAGCTGCAGCCTTGATGGCCCTTTTTGTTGTTACCAGGGTTGTCATATTTTAATGCAACGAAGTTGTTTCCAATGGCAATTTTGCCTTATTGGTCTGCGGTGTATAGCAGGCCAATACAGCATCGGCAATTTGTTCCAATTCAGATTGTGTAAGCTCCTGGTGAACCGGCAAGGCAAAAACCCTTGCCCGCAATGCCATACTTACCGGGAACGCATTCACGGGAAGCGAGGGATGCGCATTCCGCCAGAAAAGAAGTCCTTCCACGCCATAGCGACGTAATTTTTTAAGTATATCATCAGCATTATCGGCTTCTATGGGAAAAGCAAACGGACAAGCGCCTTCGGGCAGCGAGGCAAAGGCATGAGGTGCCAGATGCCCGAGACGGCTGAGCAGGTACCGGTAATTCTCCCTGCGCCTCTCCGCGGTGGTTTTATCAACCAGTTTGGGTAAAAGCCGCATGGTCATGGCAGATGGCGGTGTAAAGGGATCACCCATTTCAAATTCCCGGTACGGGTTATGATTTTTTTTCTTCAACGATTTTACCATAGGCTTGAAGTACAAATGCAGGCCACCGGTAAGGGCATACCGTTCGGCCACCCAATTCACATGCCTTTTAAATACCCGCCACATACCCGACTGAACATTTTGTTTTGATAGTTCGGGCGGCACGCTGGTAATAACGGCGCCGCCATCGGGAATGCCATAGGTTTTATACAGGCAAAAAACACCTGCATGGCCAAAGGATCCCACCGGCTGGTGATCGGTTTCTGCCAGAAACGACTGGGCGGCATCTTCAAAAAGTAAAAGGCCGTGCGCATCGCACCACTGCCGCCAACGAACGGCATCCTGCGGAAAGCCCAGGTAGTGGATGAGATAAAATGCCTTCACATCAGGTGTCAGCAAGGCTTCCAGGTTTTGGGCATCGGGTTCCAGTTCATGAGTAAGCTCGTAATAACGTATCTGTACACCTGCCCGTAGCAAAGCCTCTATTTCGCAGCCATGATGATAGGCTGGCACCAGTATAACAGATTTACTATCCAGCCCCAGGGTATGACAGGCATTCCAGATAGCATGGCGTGCCTTTGAATACACCCGGCAACCAGGATCGTTGAGCGGGTAGGGCAGCCAAGCCGATTCATTCCTGAAATACACATTGAGCGGCAATGTTGGCCATATGGAAAGACGGCGTTTGAAGTTCATGTGTTGGTATATTATATAGAAATTGATGTGGAAGAAAGGTTGCGTTGTTTTTTTTGTCTTGCCTCCAGTTCAAATTGCGGCAAATAAGCCCAATACCAGCTTACCGATTGCAACAGGCCATTCCATAATGAAAACTGCGGCTGAAAATGCAGTACCTCCCTGGTTTTTTCCAGATTCAGCGCATCAAATACAGGCTGTGCCGATTCTGAATCATATTGCACTTCCAGGTCGGCAATGCTTTGATCAAACACACTCAAAAACTCACGCAGATACAAGGCCAGTTGATGCAATGGCACTTTTTCTTCGTAGGCAATATCATATACCTGGTTGATGGCATCGGCACGGGTAGCAAAAACAGCGGCCATATTCGCCTGAACGGCATCTTCAATATAACAAAAATCACAGGCATCCTCCTCATGAATGACCGGCGTTTTGTGCGCTATCATATCGGAAACATATCCGGGGATAACGGCAGCATATACACTATGCGGATCATGCCGCCTGCCAAACACATTATGATAGCGCAGCCCGATGGTTTCCATACTGTGCAACTGGTCATGATCACCATACACCAGATCATTGGCCGCATATACAAAACGTTTCACACCGGCTTCCTGTGCAGCCACCAGCATGTTGAAAAACCCGTTCACATTCACATCCTGGGTGATTGTTGTATTTTTAACCAATTCGGTATTGGTGCCCCATGCCGCATGGTGAAATACATAATCTATTTCTTTGCAGGCGGCTTTACAGTCATCGGCATCACGAATATCACCCAGTGTGAATTCAAACCGGGGGTCATTGGCAAAACAAGCCATATTGCGAAAATGACCTGTTGCCAGGTTGTCGAGCACACGCACTTTACGGGCGCCTGCTTTCAACAAATATTCAGCAATGTGCGACCCGATAAAACCGGCGCCCCCGGTAACCAGGAAGGCAGACCGGGAAATATTCTCCATTTGTGTTTGGGAGCGTTGCATATGATATGAGTTTTGGGTGAGAACAGGGAATCAAAATGCGGACTTGTACACTTTTGGACTGAATATGGTCAGAAAGATGATTTTCATATCCAGCCAGAACGACCAGTTTTCTATATACCATAGATCGTGCAGGGTGCGCTGTCTTTTTTGTTCTTCTGTATCGGTGGGACCTCTCCAGCCATTCACCTGGGCCCATCCGGTCAACCCGGGTTTCACATATTGCCGAAGCATATAGTGATACACATTTTCCTGCAATTGCCTGTTAAGGTATCGCCTGTGCGGCCGCGGCCCCACCACGCTCATGCTGCCCAGCAATACGTTTACAAACTGGGGCAGTTCATCCAGGCTGTATTTTCGCAATATCCTGCCCACTTTGGTAATACGCGGGTCGTTTTTTGTAGTGGAACAAACACCGTCTACCGAATCGTCACAAATGCGCATGCTTCTGAACTTGAACAACCGGAAGGGCTTGCCTCCTTTTCCAATTCTAACAGCAGAATAAAAAACGGGACCGGGTGTTTCTATTTTAATGAGTATGGCTATAAGCAAAAACAGGGGCAACAGCAGCAGGATGGCAAGGGTGGCAAACACCTTGTCGAAACAGTTCTTGGCAAAGCTGGCCAGCTTGCCATCTATGGGCAATTGCCTGATATTGATGGCATCTATCTGTCCAAATCGGGTGATCTTGTAATGGTTACCAAATAACTCATGATAATCCAGTACATATTTTACCCGTATGCCGTGGTAATCGGCTACCGATAAAATTTTCTGGATCTTGTTTACCTGGTTATCCGGCAGAGCAATCACTATTTCATCAACGGGGTTCGACTGCAGGTATTGGTTGATGCTATCCAGGTCGGAGATTACCTTCCGGTTTTCGATCATACAATCTTCCTGGTCGCAGCTGATGAATCCCTTGAGCTGGTAACCATTGTTATGACTTGTCAACACCTCGTCTTCAATTTTTTTTGCCTTACTGCCCGTGCCTGCCACCAGAATATATTTGGGGGTGATCATCTCCCCGCTGATGAAATCGATGATCAGGAAACTGATCAGGAAATCCATGGCAAATATGCCGAAGGTAAGGGTGATCATCTGTTTCCAGAACGTTACGGCAACGGGCAAACAGAGAAACACAAAAAATTCGAGAATGATGAGGGTAATATAGGTTTTTACATGTCTGGTTATGCGTTTCTGCCATTTCAACGACAAATCGGAGTAGCGGTGTTTACGCAGGTATTCGAATACGCACCATAAAATTGCCAGCACCGATAATGCAATGATATCTTTCTTCGAAAAACTACCGTCGCTATAAAAATAAAGTGTAGCAAGAAATATGAGAATGAGGGGAAGTAAATCTGCCACAACAAGATAAGAGTTCCCACGTTTCTGTTTCTGATCGTACATATGCCTCATGCTTTTGATGTTAACAGTTGAATTCCAAACCCGTATTATTTTCTCATTGTCAGCCTGAAGTAGCTCCTCGTGAGATACGACATCAAATAATTACCCATCAGGAGCTTCCCCGGCCCCCTTAACCGGTTGGGGGAAAGCCATTTCACTGCGGCATCTTTAAAGCCTGCTTTTTCCAGCATTGATATCCAGGTAAGCGGCTTATGATGTTTATGCCATTCGATGGTTGGTACGAAAATATTTTTCACACCTATGTCGCTGAATAAATTATGCCGGGAAACATCCGTCACAATCAGCACGCCGTTTTTTCTCGTTATCCTGTACAGATTTTTAAAAACAGAGAGGTATCGATGATAAGCGTCTTCCTGCTCCAGTAAATGAATACATGCTTCTTCATCGAGGTGGTTGATGGAATTATGCATGATGACTACATCAAACATATGGGAAGCCGTTTGCTGCAGGTATTCCTGTAGTGTAAGCGGGTACATTTCCACCGGTAATGTTTCGGAGAGTTGCATCCGCAGGTCCTGGTACGCTTTTATCATTCCCTTCGATGAACCATCGCGCTCCGGTTCCAGGCAAACAGCTCTTTTGGCGCCCCTGGTAGCCACGTAAAAGGTGAGCAGCCCTCTGCCGCCTCCTACGTCCAGCACTTCTTTCTGCGCCAGTTCAATATTTTCAAACAGATTGCTCAGGTAAAACCTGAGGTTCTTCTTACCGGAATACATTTTCCGGTTTACCACTACCTCAAAAAAATCCGGGCTTTGCTTCTGTTCCATGGTAAAAGGTTTTTTCGGTAGAGAAATTCTATACACACTGGGCCCATTGATATGCTACCAGCAAATACCTTCATAGTTGGGTAATTCTTCCAGGTCGTGCACTTTTACCAGGTCTATGATCGCTGCCTTATCTTTCAACAGGTGTCGATATTGTTTTGATTCAAAATTCCTGTGACTGATGATCACCACGTCGCTTTCGGCAATCGCCGTTTCCAGGTCGTTGCTGATATGTTCCGATAAATGCGGCAGGCGTTCATTGATATAAGCTTTATTGGCGCCCACCAGTTTTGAAAGCCGTACGTATTTATCATAAATGGTTACACGGTATCCTTTTCCAATCAGTGTTTCGGCCAGTTCCACAAAGGGGCTGAATCGCAGATCGTCGGAGCCTTCCTTGAAACTGAGTCCAATCAAACACACATTTTTCTTACCTGTGCTGCTGATCAGTTCAAAAGCCTTTTTCCTGTGTTGCTCATTCGATGCATCGATCATAGCCAGCACAGGCGTATCCACATAGTGGTCGCGACCCAACGTTACCAGGCCTTTCAGGTCTTTGGGCAAACAGGAACCGCCATACACAAATCCCGGCTTCATGTAAGCAGGAGAAATATTCAGCCTGGTGTCTTTACAGAAAAGATCCATCACCTTGAACGGATCAATCTGCAGGGCCTTACATATCGATCCTACCTCATTGGCAAATGCAATTTTCAGGGCATGGAAAGAATTGTTGACATACTTGATGATCTCGGCTACTTTAATATCCGTTACTTCAATAGGCGCATCCAGGCAACGATATAAAGAAGCCACTTTTTCGATGGCGTCCGTATGATCGCCACCCACTACCGTTACAGCGGGATGATAATAATCGTATACAGCCGATCCTTCGCGCAAAAATTCCGGATTGGAGACCACCGAAAAGGCCGCGCCCCTTTTCTTACCGGAAAATTTTTCCACTATTTCCCCAAAACGGCGGTTGGTGCCGGGCATCACCGTGCTGCGAATGGCCACAGTGTGAAAATCGTCTTTTGTTTTGAGCGCCTTGCCAATCTGTTCCGCGCATTTGAAAATATAATCCAGGTTCAAATGCCCGTTCGACGATGGCGGCGTGCCTACGCAAATAATACTCAATTCGGTATTGTGCACCGCTTCTTCGCTGCACGTGGTGGCTGAAATGCGTCCATTGGCAAAAGCTTCAGCAATGATCTCATCGATGTGTTTTTCCTGTATGGTTGGCCGGCCATTGTTGATACATTCGATCTTGAAATCGCTTACATCAACGCCAATTACTTCATGACCGTTTTTTGCCAAACAGCCAAGACTAACACATCCAACATAGCCCAATCCAAAAATTGATATTTTCATTATTACTAGATTTTATACCGGTTGATCTGTTCTTTCATGAATGCGGTCATGTCATCCCAGTTCTCCAGCAGTTGGTTCCTGGTGCTGGTTTGATTTTCGGGGTCGAATGGGTGGGCGATCACTTCGTTTATATAATCCAGCCCGGTATCGGCAGGTAAATGCTTTAACAAACCTGCCTGCATCAGCAATTCATTGGCCTTCATTTTCCGGATGCCACAGTATACGCTGGGTACGCCCAGCATAGCGCCCTCCCGGGCCATGCTGTCACCGGATGACAATACCAGTTTTGAGTAATAGATCAGCGAATGGATATCGTTCACCGGTTCCTGCAAAATAGTCCAGTGACCTGGGTACCGGTTGGCGTAGCTTTTATCTTCCAGTGATAAAACCACTTTGGCCTCAGGATTAATGCGACCGGAAAATGAACTGATGATGCCATCCTGTTGATTATAGTAGTTGAACGACTTATTGCTCACTTCACGCACGAATACATATTCATGGGGCTGTACACCATAATAACCCGGTATGCTTTCGTTTGGTGTAAATCGTTTGGGACTTAAATAACTCCATTCTTTCAGGCAATTGAATACCGATATTTTTCCGTTCTTACTGACAATGGGCGGAAAAAAAAGCTGGTTCGACAATCGGGCATTTACATAATTGATGCGTTTTCTTTCGGGATCGTCGTAAAACTGAATTACCGGTATGCCGGCCATTTTGCAGGCCAGCGCCAACGGAATACTACTTGCCGCCACACATATGTTGTATCGCTCTTTTTTGATAAGCTCCAGGAAGGTTAGCGTACGTTTTACATTGCCATCCCAAAATATAGACCATTTTGTACCCCGGCTGCTCCCTACGGGAATGGTTTTAAACCCCGCATATTCCCTTTGTATGATATGGGGTAATTTGCCTCTTTGCAGGTAACAAATGGTCACATCCCAGTTCTCTGCCTGCAACTCGCCGGATATTCCCTTGAACAAATTGAGCTGCGCAGGATGTTTGATGTCGAAAAGAATTTTCATACGGGTGTAGTGGTATTATCAGCTTGTTTCCATTGAACTTCTTCGTACACGGCTTTCCTGAGTAAGGCCTTGTTAACGGTGATGTTCCTCGATCGGGTATAACTGTGATGCGGTAGCCGGAACATGATGGGTTGCCATACGCCGGTGATGCGGCAGATATTTTCCGCCATGGAAGCGCCTTCCAGGAAACCGAATCTCGGCAGGGTGTAATGGTGCTTTAGTTCATCGGGCGTCAGGTACCTGGGCTCTGATGAAAATGCCAGCCGGTAATCCAGAATCTTTAACAGTTCCACCTCACGGGCGCTGAAGTCGCCATTGGGATAGGCAAAGTAAGCTACCTCCTTACCTATCCAGGATTCCAGTTTCTGGCGGGACATCTTCAGCTCATTGTACACCTGTTTATCGTTACAATTAATTAGTATGGGATGTGTTTGGGTATGTGAGCCAATGGTCACATAAGGCGAGGTGGCAATAGACCTGATCTGCTCTACGGTCATAGCATCCCGGCCGGGTGAATTTTTTGTCACCAGTTTGTTCAGAATAGCCAGGCGTTTTTCTTCGGGCATTCTTTTTAAAGCCTTTTTGGAAATCCTGATGGCGCCCTGCCGTTTTGCCTGTTGTACATAGGACCACCAATAAGCACCCTCTTCTACCGGGGTAGTGGCTACAAAAATGGTGACGGGCACTTCATGCCTGTTGGCCACTTCCACCACATTGGTTACATTGGATTGCCATCCATCATCTACGGTAAGCAATACCGCCCCTTTGGGAAACGGTATTTCTTTTTTCATAATCCGTTCAATGTCATGAGGACTGATAAAAGTGAATCCTCGTTTTTTCAGCCATTGAACACATCGTTCAAATTCTTCTTTTCCCGGTTTGTGAAAATACAGGGCCAGTATACACTCGGTATTCAGGGCCTTTCGGGTGGCGCGCCTTACCATTCCTGCCAGGATGAATAGTTGCGCCGTTAAATAACCAAACATGTGTCTAAATCGCTTCTTCATATATTAGGTGGGGTTGATTATACACTGCCATGATCCGTTTTGCCACTGTTTCCGCATCCAGACCAAGATTGATGATCTGCTGTCGTCCATTGGTTCGGCCATGTTCTCTGGAAAACTGTATAGCCATTCTTATTTTAGTGGCAAAATCTTCGGGATCGAATGAGGCTATATAACATCCTGCGGTTTGCCCAATAACCCATCTTACATCACCTACATCGGTAGACACAATCGGGCAATTACAGGCCATGGCTTCTTTTATCACATTGGGAGAGCCTTCAACAAAAGATGGAAATACCAACACATCGGCTTCGTTCAAATACCGTGGTATATCGTGGTGCGCAACGGGGTATGGGCAAACCAATTCTATATCTATATCACCCAGGCGTTCGATGGCAGCCTGCACCAGCGGGAAATTTTTTCCCGGTTTGTTTTTATTTCCCAGGAACAGAATCTTCGCCTTCCTGTGTTGCCATGTGTTTTCTGTATCGGTAGCCCGCGGCGCCGGTTTGAATTTTTGCAAATTCACCCCGTTGGGAATGATAAATGATTTCTGCTTCAGGTATACCGACGATTCAATATTGGGCGATTTGGATATGATGGCTTTTACAAAGGGTTGTATCAGCCAGGTCAGGAAAGATGATATCCGGCTGCTGAATGCCGGTTTACCATTGGCTTTGTATTCCCCATTCGCATCCGTACCCATAAGCGATAATACCACGGGTATTCTTCGCCCGGCTCCTATCACGGCGCTCCAGCCTGAATAGGTGAAATGTGCGTGAATAAGGTCGTAGCATCTTTCTTTCAGCAATTTGCGTAATCTGAAACCGGCTTTTATATAACCCCACAAACCTTTTCCCTTAACCGGGTAATAGTCCACATCCACGCCTTCTTCCCTTAACGACTCACCCTGTTCTTTGATGAAAGGTGTTATGTCAAAAGCCTTGCTGTTGCCGCTGCACACAAAAAGCACTTTCATGGTAATCAGGAATTAGGAATAAGAAATGAGGAATGAGGAAGTAGTTTTTTGTTTAATACCTGCTTATAAGTTTCTTCGAATGCCCGTCCCATTTTATCCAGGGCAAACTGTTCTTCAATGATCTTTCTGCCCGCCTGTCCAAAGGCCCTGCATTTTTCGGGATTATCGATCAGACTCAGGATCATGCCGGAGATCTCTGTATCAGACTGACTGGTGACCAGGTATCCATTCACATTGTGATGAACAATTTCCCGGGTACCACCGGCATCATTGGCAATTACCGGCCGGCGCAGGCACATATATTCCAGAATAGAGTTGGAGATGCCTTCACCATGCACAGCCGTATTGGAAAAAAGAACGCCTATGGTGCAACTGTTTACCAATGCTTCCACATCGGCTATCCTTCCGGTTAAAACGATGCGGCCATTATGACTGAGCATGTCGTCCAGCCGCCGCACCACCGACCCATCATCACAACTATCGCCGGCAGCAATAAAGGTGATATCGTCTCTTTTACTGGTAACCTGTTCTGCAATTTTGAAGAACAAGTTGTAATCCTTATTCTTTGTGAATGAAGCTACCATCAGTACCGCATGCGGTGTGGTGATACCGTATTTCTTCCGCACTTCCTCCGGCGCCGGCAGATTTTCAAAACGGCTTAGGTTAATGCCATTGTAAATGATCTTCACCTTCCTGCCCGGCGGACGGTAGGCTTCTATACCTGCCCTGGAATTGGATAAAATCACGGTGGAGCATTTAAAATTCAACCAATCGATGATTCTTTTAAAAGACCATCGGGGCATGCCGGGCGGAGCAGATGTAATTTGCCCGTTCACCAGCGGTATACCCTGGCCAATGACGGCGGGAAGCGCATACAATGTTTGCATGCGGCCCCATGTATGAATAATATGTGGTTTAAATTCACGGCAAATTTTGTAGAATTGCGAGAACACGGTCAGGTTGGCGGTTTGCCGATTTTTGGAAATCACCCGGTATAGTATATTCAGTTCGTGAAAAGCCGAGTAATGCACCACCGGTTCGGTTACCACCACCATCAGTTCATAGCCACCCCTGCGTGTGAGATAGGTAAGCAGCTCTATCAATCGCCGTTCTTTTCCGCCGCCCTTCAAGCTGCCGATAAAAAAAACGATCCGGATTGTTTGATTATTCAACCTCATGTTCCTGGAAATGTCTTTGAATGGTTTGATTGGATATCGCCGGCCGGCTGTCATTAATAATAATCTTGTCGGTTGCAGACAGGTACGCGATCAATTTCCTGGCCAATACAGTGTACCCATGGTTCCGCCACACATATTCCCTGGCATTGTTCGACATTAACCGGTACAGCTCTGGTGTTACTGCAGCATATTGTTTGCACATCTCAAACGCATCGTAATACACGATGCCCAGTTCGTACCTCGATATAATGGAGTCGGGGTTAACGTTGATCCCCGAGATAACAGGTGTGCCCACCGACCAGGCTTCCAAAAATGTATTGCTAAAGCCTTCGTAATGTGAAGTGTTCAACAAAAACCGGGCATTCGCCAAAAAAGGGAGCACCTCATGTCTTTGCAGGAAACCGGTAAACTTTACATTGGGTAATGCCCTTAATTTTTCCAGGTAAAACCAGGTTTCATCGTCGCAATTAACGCTTTCTTTTCCCGCAATGTGAAATTCCTCGCTTTTTAATAAACTGGCCACCTGGTATAAAAGCTTCAACCCTTTTTGTGGTCTGAAAATACCCACCCAGGCTATATAGCGTCTGGAATTATAATCGCCGGCCGGCGCCTCATCTTTTAAGTATACCGGGTTGGCAATTTTTATAGCCGGTTTTCCCGGAAATTTTTTTTCCACGACCTGCAGTTGCAAACTATTCTGACATAAAATATGATGGGAAAGCCGCAGGCCTGCATACATAAAAAACTGGTGGAATATGGAATGTTCTTTTCCATAGCGTTTATCCAGCTGGTTGTCGTTGGATATTCTTTGAATATACCTGATCTTTAACAGGTAGCATATGATGCCGAATAAAACCGAAGTCCACCCCGGTATGCTCAGGTACAGATAGTCAGGCTTAACGGCTTTTATTTTTTTATAGGTATAGGGGAAGCGGTAATACAGCCAGCGCAACCATCGAATGCCCTTATTACGCTGGTACGTAGGCACCAGCCTGATGTTCCGGCAATCTTCTTTCAACAAAGCATGTCCATGCGTATTCGTCATTACATAAACCTCATGCCCTTCTTCCATCAGTCCCCTGATCCATCCATAGGTTTGTACAGCCGAGCCGCCGCAGGGCTTTTCCTCCTCCAACATCAAATTGATGAGTTTTTCGTCGTAGAATAGAAATCGAGCCATTGTTATAGTATTTTAAGTAAGGTGCTAGTGCCGGTGCTTTGGTACTTAACCCACGGTTGCAATTTCGGCGCTTGTAACTGGTTGCGTTTTTAAATGCTGCCCCGCAACCTGTTCCAGTATCGTTATTATTTGCGATATATTTTCTTTTACGGGCTGCCTGGCGTTTATTCTTATAATGGCAACGCCGGCTCTTTGTAACCTGCCCAGCATCTCATCAAAGGCATGTTGCCATTTCTGAATATCCCGCTCCAATGCGGCATCGTCTTTATGGAGGTGCGAGGCAATGATCTTGTTTCGGCCACGCAGCCTGCTGACGATCTCCGGTATATCCGGTGTATTGATGTACACAATTGCATAGGGTAATGGTATCAGGCTGATGTATTTTTCCAGTAGTTCAAGGGTGCGCTGTTCATCGTCGTATATAAAAAAGGATTTCTGTAATAATCCTTCTTCGATGACGCAGGGTTTGGATAGATTCTTTTCAGTGATGGCCTGGTAGCGACAAAATGTAGTGAATAAAAAATAGGCCGACCTAAAACGTTTGGCAATTTGTTGTGCATCATCGCTACCTGTATCTGATAATACGTCCCAACAAAATTGGGCCAGTTCATGTTGCCGGCTGGCGAACCTCAAACCATAATCGACGGGAATAGATTTGGTTAATTTTTTTCCCAACAACATGCGCAATTGGTACATCATCCATTTTCGTGTTGCCCTGAATGGTGGTTTTGCTGTGAATACCACATCAGGGTAAACCCATGGCGATGCGGGCTTCCAGGTTCTGCACAACGACTGGTAAATAGTTGACTTGCCGACGCCGGGTGGGCCGGTTATTTCAATGATCTTTGGTTGCATGGCTTCAGATGTTTTCCCAGATCTTTCTTTTCAGATCGAGCAATACCTGTTCATAATTTTTACTGGCATCTACATCGATCAGTTTGGCATTTCCGAATGACAGTAGTGAAACATGACGGCATTTTTGTTCTATCATAATTGCATCATGCCCGAGTTTGCGTTGCGCGGCTATGACAGGAGCTACATTCAAACGGAATACAACATCGGGTGCTGTTTGTTGTAATATGCTGAACAGCTTCATTTCCAGTTTCGATAGCCAGGTGAGTTTGCCGGATTGTAATTTCGGACCGTCGAAAAAGCCCTTGATATCTTTCTGCGGAAAGCGGTCGCAGATCACCAGGCTGTTGTTTTGGCTAAGCAACTTTGCATGCTTCAGCATGTTTATTTTTTTACGGATTAGCAGGATATAGAAATAATTACCCGTTATTTTTTTGATGTACCTGGCATATTTGAGCAGCGAAAAAATTTTTCGGCCATAACTAATAATGAATGGACGTTTGCCCAGGTAGAAATAATGACACTCGATCTTATATGACAGCCAGTTCACCAGATCCCTGCTTAATGTGCTTTTGCCGGCCCCATCGCTGCCTACCAAAGCCAGGATGCGGCCGCCATTGGCCATTGTTTTTTTAAGCCGTTTGGTCTTTCTGTTTGCGGGAACAAACTTTATGCATTCCGGTAACTGTTGATAGAAAAATCCTGAAAGGCTAATCATGGTTTCTACACTTTGGCCTTCTACAATCCTTTCTATTTTTTTTTCCAGGTTGTCGGGCACCGGTAATTGCAATTCGGTGCAAAGCGCCACCAAACGCCGTACTTCCACCTGGCTTAACAATTCACGCAATTCCTTTTGTTTCAATACCGGTATTTCCGGTTTTTTAAAGATCATACGGGCATGTATACGTATCAACAAAACAATGGTTTCCATTTCCCGGGTGGGAATAGGCCAACCAGTGGTTTCATCGATGGTCAAATGACGGAAGAACTGCTGCAGCCAGGGCAATTGCAGATACCGCCCATCACTGATCTTTGTGACCAGGTTGTAGTGGGTGTGTATATGTAACAAGGTACCTGTATCATAATCCATGGCCAGCCAGTCTTCAATGCCCGGATACCTGTGGCCTGGCTGCGCATGCAGTTTTTTATACAAACGTCGTTTGACGAGGTTTTCAAATTGGTTACGATCGGTGGGGTGCACCAGCATTTCGATATCGGACTTTCCTTGCATCGATTCCGGCAGATGGGCATTGCCTTTCCAATGCACAAAGCGCAGGTTTTCCCGTTGCAATTCGGCCAGTAGTTCTGTCGATTCGCGGGTTGGCGTATAGACCGGTTTGTCAGCAACCTGAATGAAAGGTTCGTTTGCTATCATCATAGTTACGCTTTGTTTACTGCAGGTTCAGGCATCGTTTCTGCAAGTTCAGGCTGTTCTTCCTCCTGGCTTGCCAGGGGTAACATCAGTACCAGGTACAGTAGCGAAGACGCCGCCACTTCAGTATAGCGCCCGGTAAGGGTGTATACAGTAAATACACAGGCGCTGAAAAGTATGATCCATTTATCACGGGGCTGTTTTGCCGCCCTGATGGCCTGCCAGAAAGCCGTGGCCACCATACACAGGTAAAGTAGTACACCCAACACCCCGCTCGAATGAAGCAGGTTGGTGATATCGCCATGTAAACTCCTGTCGGCCAGTATGCCCTTGCCATAGTTCCCGCCGCTGTTGAATAACTCGTAACCAAACCAGGGACTGTAGGCATGGTACACAAACATATCGTCGTATATAAGGGAATATTCAATGTATCGTTTTTCTTCCGTGAGTTCGCGGTCTTCCAGTTTCCGCTGTTCCACCCTGCCGATAAACTCATCCATAAAATCGGTTTGGGTATAAATCACAACACCGGCCACCAGCAACAGGGAAGCAGTTACAAATATCATTTTGGCCTTCTGCCTTGTCATCATGGACAGCATAACGATTAAAATGCCCAATGCGCTAAGCCCTATTACTGAGCGTCGCAAGGTGAGCATGATGAAGAAAAACGACACAATGGCCACCGCCAGATATATAAATTTCCGTTCGGTAACACCCTTGAAAAACACCACGAACAAGGCTATGGCCAGGGTATTGAAGGCCGCCGCCCATAAGTTGCCAAACAAAATGCCCGATGTAAAACCATACATTTCGGTGGGCGAGAATTTGTATACTGAAGAAACCAGTGAATTGGCCAGGAAAAGGATCAATATCAGTAAACATGCATTACTCAATTCTTTGAACACGGTTTCGGCAGAATGCTTTTTATAAATGGCTGGTATCAGCGGTATCAATATGAATAACCACATCACCGCAAAGAAATGCGGCCGTATGGTTGTCAAATCGCTTGAATTGTTCAGTAGTATTAAAAAGTATACGATGAGGATAAGCGCCCACACATTATTCCGGAAGAACAACCCGTTCCTGATGATCAGCATTACATAAATCAGGCATATGGTGGCATAAAACAGGAAGGCCGGGCTGATGGCGCCCACCACTTTCTCGGCAAAAAACAATACCGGCAAATAAAAAACGGCCAGTTCGTTCTTTCTAAGTATGCAATAAAATGCAAGGCCAAAGAAAAACAGCAATTTAACAAACAGGAAAAACGACGACATGCAGCCTCCATTTTATGTCAATGGTAAAATGCAATGAGCAGCTCAGTTCAATACTATCGAAAAGCGTTCGCGTGTTAAACAGGCAAATTTGGTATAAAACACATCGGCCGACAGGTTTTCCCGGGCATATTGCAGCGATTGCTGTCGCATTTTGTACAATCGCTGGTGATCGGAGATCAGTTGTTCCAGGGAGGCGGTGAGGCCTTCCAGGCTATCTGATTTTACCACAAACCCATTATGCCCGTCGGTTATATTAAATTTGGCACCGCAGCTATCGGTACAAATTACCGGCAATCCATAACCCAATGCCTCGTTTACCGAAACGCCATATTGCTCGTTGATAGCGGGCAGTACAAAAATGTGATGCGACACGTATAAACTACCCATTTCGGCATAGGGAACATTCTTTTTAAATTCCACAATGCCACTGAGGCCCAGCCTTTCAGCTTCTTCAGTAATGATCCTGAATTTTTGCTTTTGTTCTTCCGTTACACATTCACCCACCATGGTGGCGGTAAAACGGTACCGGTTTTTTAACCGGCCCAGCGCATGCAAAAAGAGCAGGTGTTTTTTTCTTTCCTGGTGATATTTTCCCACCATTAGTATTTTGGGTATTTCGCAGCCGGCCCCCGTTTGTGACGCATTTTCAGCAGCCACTATTACCGGCAAAGGCACATAATACATATGTTTTATGGGTGCATATTTTTCTGCCTGTGGGTGGCTGCTAACGGGACTCATCCAGGCTGCTTTGAAAAAACGGATAGTGAGCTTTTGTTTGAGTAGCGTTCGCCAGGTTTTGGTCCGGTGAATATCTTCCTGTGTATAAAAAACAATCTTTGCCTTGTTCAGCAACGCATACAGAGCTACTGTCAGGGAGAAAAGTTTATAGGGATCCCTGATCACTACCAGCTCAGGTTTCAGTTGCCTGAAAGCCCACCAGTAATTCAGCAGATTGGGAAAATAATATCTTTTGTTCACCCCTCCTGTTCCCAATATTTTTTCGATGAGCACAGACAGCCTGCTTTGCCGGAAATGCAAAGGTTTTAAAACGCTGTGATCTTCGGTAGGCCCTATGCAGGCTACATGAAAATGGACCTCATGGTTTTTCTCGTGCAGTTTTTTAATGAGCTGCACCTGGTTGGTGTGGAATCGAGGGGCTGTGAATAGAATTTTCATGAAAATAAGAAATAAGAAATGAGGAAAGAGAAAGTAAATACAAATATTCGGCCGACACTACTTTCTCATTTTTCATTATTTATTTGTCATTTTTAATTCCTGCTAAAACCGCTATCCGATTTAAAAAACTTTATAGAAGAAACTACCTGCCAGAATGCCGACCTGTCGCTTCTGCTCCATCCTATAAAATAAAATACGGGTATAGCCACAACAAAAGTGATGGGCACCAACACCAGCAACTGGTACATGCCAATGGAGCCGGTTTTGGTAGCCAGCCAGGCAGCTGTTCCCAGCATAAGTAATGAAGTGAGAAAAGACCGGTAATTTCCGGTGAGCGGTGTGCGCGTTTCGGTTTTTACCACAGCCGCCAGTATTCTCCGCTGGCCTATATATAGAAACGCCCGGCTGATCATTAGGCTCAGGCAAAGTCCCACAATGCCAAACCGGCTCACCAATAAAACGCCAAAACCGGCAAATAAAACAGCAGAAAAGAATGTCAGCAATACTTTCTTTTTGATATCCAGCGTGGCGCTGATGATACAGGCATCGTTTTTTACGAAAGTGTCCTGCATGGTGATGAGCATGATCAATATATTGGCGGCATGGCCTGCAAAATGTTCCCTACCTACCCAGTAATTGAGAAAAGCCTGGTTAAAAATGATCACCGTTACACCAAAGGCTGTAGTGAGCATCCAGGAAACATTGTTGATGTTTTTTCTTACGCTGTTTATTTTATCATAGTCTTTTAAACCCAGCAGTTTTCCTATCCCCGGCATAATACCCAGTATCAGCCTGTTTATCAAACCCTGCAGGGCGGCCGGTACAAAACGGGTGAGTGTATAATAGGCCACCATCACCGGTCCGGCAATGATGCCCAGCAGAATTTTATCGCTGTTGTTGTTTACCATATTGGCGCCTGAATCGGCCAGGTACCAGGCGGTTAGTTTGCCAAACCGTGCTAAATTGGAACGATTGGGTCGGTTGAAGCCAAACCACTCCACATTTCTTTTTACCACGATATAATAAGAGATACCAATCAACAGGGTGTCGAACAACTGCACCGCCGCCAGTCCTATCAAACCAAAACCCAATACAATAGCCAGTATTTTTAATCCGCCACCCAGTATCACAATGCCGGCCCGTAACCCCATTCTTTTAAATGTGAGGTTCATTCCCCGGAGCACAGCTTCGAATATTTCGAAAAATTTATAGACCAGTACAGAAAAAATCAATATCGAGCAGGCAATCCTGATCAAACTATAATGCGCTTTATCGGCCTGGGTAATAAAGGGAGCATACCAGGCAATGATGCTACCGGCAATCAGCACCAGGGGCATCACGATCAACATCACCACGAAGGCGGCGCCTGCATCGCTTCTCAATTCTTCGGGACTGGCCAGGTCTTTTTTTTGCGCCACGGTCCATTTCAGCACCTGCGACGATCGGGTATCGGCAATATTGATGTAGCCGGTGAACTGTCCCAGCATTTGCCAGATACCAAATAAAGAAGTTCCCAGGCCGCCGATGATAAACGGATTCACCAGCAAACCGGTTGCCCGGTTTGCGGTGTAATCCATCAAGCTAGATAGGGTGTTAAGATAGGCCCGTTGTTTAAGGTTTTCCTTCTTCTTCAACCCTGTATTACTACTACTGATAGCTTCAGAGGGTGCACTTTTCACTGGTTTTTCACTCATTTGTTTATTCATTGACGGGCATTACCAACCTGGCGTTTTCCGGCTGTTCAACATAATATCCTTTAAACCATTCTATGAATTTGCTTAAACCGGTTTGAATGGGTGTAACCGGTTTATAATCGAAATCGGCCGCCAGTTGATCAATATCAGCCCAGGTAGATAACACATCACTGCGTTCGTGTTCCATCATTTTGATCTGCGCCTTTTTACCGCAATGCTTTTCTATGATCCTGATAAAATCCATCAGGGCAACGGGGTTATCATTACCAATATTATAAATGCGGTAGGGCGCCGGCGAAGTGGATGGATCGGGTTTTAGTCCGCTCCAGTTGGCTTTCGGTTTGGCCGGTACATCCAAAACATGCACAATGCCATCCACCACATCGTCTATATAGGTGAAATCGCGTTTCATCATGCCTTCGTTGTATACGGTTATAGGCCTGTTGTTCATAATGGCATCGGTAAAAAGAAAATATGCCATATCGGGCCGGCCCCAGGGACCATATACGGTAAAAAAGCGAAGCCCGGTTGTGGGTACATTAAACAGGTAGCTGTAGGCATGCGCCATCAGCTCGTTCGACTTTTTGGTAGCCGCATATAACGAAACCGGGTGGCTGGTACATTGCGCCACAGAAAACGGCATTTGTTCATTCAAACCGTATACACTGGAAGAACTGGCATATACCAGGTGTTGTATTTTGAATTGGCGGCAGGCTTCCAGTATATTCAGGAAACCGGCCACATTTGATTGTACATATACGTCGGGATTGGTGATGGAATAACGTACGCCTGCCTGGGCAGCCAGATGCGCCACCATATCGAATTTTTCTTTCCTGAAAAGCGTCTGCAGCTTTCGTTTATCTTCCAGGTTCAACCTGATAAACCGGTAGTTGGCATACTTGCTGCTTGGTGACAGGGTATTCCATTCAATACGGGCCCTGTCGATGCCGGCTTCGGCCAATCGCGCATATTTTAAATTGACATCATAGTAATCATTGATATTATCAAGCCCTACAACCTCATCGCCCCTCTCTACCAGCTTCCTGGTAAGATAATACCCGATAAAACCTGCGCTTCCTGTAATCAGAATTTTCATACGCCTTTTTTTAATACGGAAAAATGTTACACCTTCGCCATTCTCTTGTTTTTACGCCGCTTTTCGCGGTATACATTTTCATAACCATAGCCATAGCTATAGCCATACATTCCTTTCAGTATACCCCTCGACCGGATGCCGTTGAATACGATGTGCGGATTTTTCAGTGCCTTGAATTTATTGTTGCTGTCAAGTATTTGCACCATGGTCTTGGGTGTGCGGCCATGGCGAATCACAAACAGGGTGATGTCGCAGTAATCGGAGAATACGTAGGATTCCGAAACCGGATCGATGGGCGAAGCATCCAGGATCACATAATCGAAGAATGCGCAGAGATAATCCAGCAGATCATTTAATCCACCATTCAATATAAATTCCCGTGCATCATCGTTTCCCTGGCCAGCGCCTATTACGAACAGGTTTTCATCGATTGTTTTATTAATGATTTCCTCAGGCGCTTTTTCCCCTGCCAGGAATTCTGAAACGCCCGCGTTTTCGGCTACGCCCATGAAGGCGGAGGTTTTTGGCTTACGTATATCCAGGTCAACCAGCACCACTTTGTTGCCCGCCAGTGACAGGCTTCGGGCCAGGTTGGTGCTTATATAGGTCTTCCCTTCCGATGCAATGCTAGAGGTAACCAGTATTTTTTTGATCTCTATCTCCTTTTTACGGCGTACCATACCAATGGCCGCACGCAAATGGCGGAACTGTTCGGCCACCACCGAAGTTTTGGAGCCGGTTTTCAGCAGAGACTCCTTTTTCTTGTTGGCTGCAATTTCTGCAATGACAGGCGCCGTAGTCAACGCCTCCAGTTCAGACCGAAACAGTATCTTTTTATTCAGCATTTCCCTGGCCGACACCAAACCGATAGCCAGCCCGATGGAGCAGGCAAAGACTGCGAAATACACCAGCGTTTTTTTAGGGCTCACCGGTGTTAAGGAGGAGCGGGCCATGTCTACAATTTTGCTATCGGGAACGGCAGAAGAACTGGCCAGGGCTGTTTGTTCACGTTTTTCCAGCAAATAATTATAAATACTGGCCTTGATGCTTTGCTCCCGGCTGATGTTCATGAGTTCCCTTTCCTTTTGCGGAATAGAACGCAGCATGGAATTATAATTGCCGCTCACGGCCATCAGGTCGTTTTTGCTGGCTTCCAGGTTCCTGCGGTACGAGCGTAATTTTTCCAGTATCATGGGGCGGGTGGTTTCAATTTCTTTGGCCACTTCCTGCGCAAATGGATTGTTTTCGGCAGTTGACTTCATTAACTTGCTGTATTGTACCTTGGCGTTGTACAGGTTCTGCATCATTTCCGACAATACCGGATCGGTAATACCCAGTATGGATGGCAAAACATCGCCATTATTTTCGTTCGATTTTACATAACGTTCCATTTCGTCAAGGGCAGCCAGTTGCATACTTATATCGGCAATCTGGCGGTCGGTGCTGCCCACACTTTCAAGGTATTGCCTGCTTTGTTCGGTGAGGTCTACTACGCCCTGGTTGGTTCTGAACGATTGCACGGTGCGTTCTATGGAATCCAGCTCTTGTTCCACTTTTGCCAGGCGGGATTCAATAAAAGCCAGCGTATTAGCAGCTGTTTCCTTTTTCTCTTCAATAGATAAGAGATTATAATTCACCAGCAGTTTGTTTAAAATATCTTCGCCCCGCACAGGTACCGGATCGCGGTAAGTGAGGTTGATGGTGGTAGACAATTTACTGGACGATTTCACCTGCAGGTTGCTGCTGATAGAAGGTGCGATATTTTTGGGTTTGTACAACCGGAAAAACAGCGGCGCTGCAAGCGTATCGGTTTGCCTTTTATTGTATTCGAATTTTAATTCGCCCCAGGGGGTGGCGCACCAGGTATCCATGGGATAGGCTTTGTTGTTGATCACCACTTCCTTTATTCCTCTCTGCATGTGGTTATTCGAATCGCTGCCGGTAAGATAGTTGATGGTAAAATACACATCTGTTTCCCCGGTTTCTTTTAATTCATCCGGGTTTTTGGCCACTATGGTAATGGGTGAACTGGTATAGGCAGAAGTTTCCCTGAACTTCTTTTTCTTGTAGGCAGGCGCTTCAAACACTGGTGCATACAAGTGCAGTTCATGCACCACTTTTTCCACCAGTTTACGTGAATGGATCACCTCCATTTCATTTTCTACAATGTTTTTGATGGGATAGATCTGCAATGCTTCCTGCATGCCCGATTCATCCACACCTTTTTTCTCGTCTTTCACCATGATGGTGGCATTCGTTTCGTAAACCGGGGTAGCATAATATTTTAAATAGGCCCAGGCCCCAGCCAGGCCAATTACGATCATGATCAGAAATAAAGGCCAGTAAGGCAAATACCAATTCATGGCGAACGAAATGAAGTTCATTTCATTGCCGTTCTTTTTATTCGTTTGCATAACTACCTGGTTAAGCGGTCAACAATCACTGCGGCTAAGGATAAGCCGCTTAGGATAGCAGGCAACCAGTTACGGGTATTACTTGCACCCGCAACCCTTGCTTTGTTGGGTTCCACATAAATGATGTCATTCGATTTAAGGTAGTAATAGGGGGAGGCGAGCAGGTTGCCTGAGTTCAGGTTCAGTCGCCTTACAACTCTTTTTCCATTTTCTTCCCTTATCAACGCCACGTTATCTCTTTTGGCATATACGGTCATATCGCCGGCAAACCCCAGTGCCTCCAGAATATTGATCCTTTCATCGGGCACATTGATCACCATGGGTTTAGCCACCTCGCCTAACACAGTAACTTTAAAATTCAGGTAGCGCACATTCACCACCGGTTGCAGCAGGTATTTGCCCTCGACCAATGTTTTGGTAATTTTTTCCTTGAGTTGTGTTTTGGTAAGACCCGCCGCTTTTATACGGCCCAGCATGGGCAAATCGATGTACCCCTCCTGGTCTACCAGGTAGCCCGATGCCTGGGTAGCTACATACCCAATAGCCTGCGTAGATACCGTTATAGGAGTATTAAAGGGCTGGCTGGCCGTTGCATTGGGGCTGCTGACGGTTACGCTCAACAGATCGTTTTTCTGGATAACAGGCTCCAGGTTATCGACAGCCCTGTTGATTTCCACATCATTTGTATCATTCAGGTAAACTACTTTTTTTGTATTACCACAGGAGGAGCATAAGATGCTGCATGCCATTGCGGCGCATAGCATCCAATTTGAGATATTAAATTTGCTTTGGTTCTTTCGGGTGGTTACATTCACGGTGATAAATATTGAATGGTTGGAAATGAAAACAATGATCAACGCGATCTGATACTTTTTTTATCCACTACCTGTACATACGACCTCGGTATTTCGGCCAGCATCATATAGCCCAGAGAAGGCAATAACACCCTGATCTTCTTTTCCGACACATCCACCACCTTGCCTTCCTGCTCCATAAACAACCCGTATTTGATGTGCACGGTGTCATTGATGTTCACATCCACCTTTTCGAGTGTTACGTTGGTATGGTCGAGCAGGAATCTCCTGATCAACTCAATTTCCGAATCACGAATAACAGCAGGTTTATTCTGCCAACTCACGTAATTAAGCACCCCATCTGTTTCCAGTACACTTACACTTTCTTTTTTACTGATTCTCACAAATACATAACAGGTGAACAATGGCTGATATAGAATTTTCTTCCGGTCGCTCCACTGCCGCACGATCCTGTTCAGGGGACAATAATTTTCGATTTGTTTCCGGGTTAACAAGCCTGCAACCTTCTTCTCCCATCGTGCGTGCGTATAGACGGCATACCACCTCTTTCCCGACTCCATATTCAATATTTGATTGTTTACAAGGGGCCCGATCGTAATTCATTGCTATGCAGCTTACGCGGACACAAGGCTTCGCCATTCATAATCACACATGTGCTGTTGAAACAAAAGGTGATTATGATCACTATCACTGATTGAATAGTGAAACCAGGATGATTAGTAGATTTAGGAAACTTGGTACTGAGAGTAGAATGGCTGAAGCCCCCTTTACGCGTTTATCAACATGTCTTATCAGAAATGTCCAGTCAATTCACACACCACCTAAGGCTTCGGCCTCATGACCATTAAGGCATTTGAAAAAACGCCGGTTTATTGCTTAGGACATTGGATAATAAAAACGGAACGATGGATAATGGAAAATATATTACGGCGGGTAGTGGAAAGATGAACGATAAGCAGGAAGCAGATTACAAACTTAGCAGTCTTTTCTCCGCTCATCAATCATCATCTAAAAGCAAGTACAACTAATTACTACAAATGCCATACCTGATTGAGAATCGCTTATTCAATGGTTCGACAAAAAAAGCCTTTTATTTTAGGCGTTTCTTTGGGTAAATTTTTCAACAACCGTTCTGTATAAAATAGAACTGTTTCAAAATCAAACGGGGCAGCTGCTCAAAAATGCATGTAAAAGTTAGTTGATAAATGTTGAGGCTGGAAATTAATGGGGTTGAATTATTAAGGGTTGGTCATTCTGACAGGTAAAGGCAAAGCATGAAAAGCTTGTTATCGGTATCAGAATAATATTAAACGTAGAAACTAATACACAAAAATACCACCTGGTAAAGGGTCAATTTGAATGACTTCCTGCATTATATTAAAGGCAACCCAACGCTGATAAAATTCGTCTCGTAATTAAAGACAGACAGGTATTGCCAGGCGGTGCGTAAAGTTACGTAGTGGGTTACACTCTGTTATTCGGCTACAACAAAAGTGTTTCTGGTACATCGTCCGCTTCTTTTATATTCATCTTCGCTTATATAAAAAGTTTTTTTATGAAAGCGATCAGAATACGCCATTTTGGCGAAATACAATTTCCGCTCACGCCGGGCTGGAATGCAGCTGGTGTGGTGGAAGAGGGGTGTGCCCCTGGCAGTTAAATTATTGTTATTTCAAACGGCGGATAGTATTGGTTTAATCCTTTATTTCCAACACCAGACCGCCATTGGCAGGAATAGTGAAGGTGGTGCTTTTCTTTTTTTTCAATACTACTTTTTCAGAGATAAATCCATTGTGTGCATCCCGGATAAGTGTAGCCTCCGCATTCTTACAAAGGAAAGAAGGCGTCAACCGGAATGTAGTAGCGCTTTCAGCTCCATTGGTCACCGCCACATACCATGTATTATTTTTCCTCCGGGCAAATGCCGCCATTTGTCCAACTGCACTTCCCTCCAGTACAATGGTTTCATCCCAGGTTACCGGCAATGACCGCAATAAAGGAAGAATGGGTTGGAAAAGCGAATCGTTTAAAAGGGTTAGCGGGTTTTCAGCAATACATTGAAAGGGAGAATTGAACAAATACAATAAAGCCAACTGATGCGTGTAGGTGGTATTGGCTTTGTTACTAAAAAAAGCCGGCGTATAATCACCATGCCCGCAAATGAACCGGGTAAAAGGCAGGGCAGCATTGTGCCAGGCAGGAATGGGTTCATTCATGATGTTCAGTTCCAGGCCGCGAATGCCTTCGCGGGTCATTTCATTGGGCCATGTTACGCTTTCGCCGGTGGGCGCCTGGCAGCCATGAAAGTTGACCATCAGTTGCCGTTGTGCAGCAGCAGTTAATAAACCTGTTTCAAAATCAATGAATGTTTTTTCTTCACTGTTCATGAAATCGGTTTTGAGACCAACGGCGCCGCAAAGCCGTATGCTATCGAGAAAACAGTTGCGCTGCAAGGTATCGAGAATGTCTTTTGAGTGTTTCCATACCCAAATTCCGATATTTTTAGTGGCAGCATATGTACAGAGTTCTTTTAGTTGCTTCCATTTATTGGGCCATAGGGTTTCCCAGCCTTCATCGATCAGGGAATACTGAAAATTCAAAGCGGCGGCGGCATCTACAAAGCGCTTCTCTTCTGCAGGGTCCATATAATTTTCCCTGCGCGTGATCCAGCTCCATACGGCTATACCGGGTTTTATCCAGGCGGTATTGCTGAATAAGGCAGGATCTGGCAGAGGATTCAGGTTTTCGATCACCTTATTATTTACCAGCTCATGCAGGGAAGAAGCATATAAAATGACCCGCCAGGGTGTATACAGTTGTTTTGGAACGGCAAAGCCGCTATCCTGCTCGGTAAAATCAACCTGCATGGTATTGTTTCCCACGGCGCGCAGCCGCATACCACTGTAATGATGCAGGGCGGCTTCGGTAATGGCCATTATTTTATGGCCGGGCAATTCCATCACCAGCGGTTTTCCCTGTACGGGGCCTTGTGATGATACGGTGGGCAGTTGATCGGGTGTTGTATGTAACCAAAGTCCCGCATAGGATTTCAGCTTCCAGTTATTGTTTCTTTCAAAATACCATACTTTGGAAGAAGCTGGTATAGCGAAACTGGTCAACTCTTTTTCCACCCGTTCCGTTGTGCCGGCTATGGCATAACGAAAGGCGCAGCCATTATCAAATAACCGGAATACTATTGTATCGGTAGCTTGTTGTTGTACCACCAGCAATTCATATTGTATACAATGATTCAGGGCGGTGCTGTTATTCAGTCGTGAAGTACGTTGTTCCCTGATCACCTGTTTGCGGAACAACTTTAACGCTTGTACCTCCTTCCCTACGGTGCGCCGGTTGGTTTTTATTCCCAATGCAGCGGGCTCTGCCAGCATCAGGCTACCTGCCGATACCCGGTACAGGAGGCTGCCGTTGTCTATATAAACAGTCGCTTCTATTTTTTTACCGGGACTGGCTAAACGGATAAGCGGTGCCTGCGCCAGCAACTTTGCCGATACACAAAAACCAACCATTAAAGTCAACAATGCCTGTTTCATTCAAAATTAATTTCAATCACCTGTATGCCATAGGGAGCTATGGTTACCTGCCATTGGTCAGATGCGGCCAGGTTTGTTTTTTTGCCGTCGGCAGCAACCAGTGAAGCCGTTTTGGGTGCGTTATTAATGATCTTTTTATAATCTATTTTCACATTGGTGTTTAACAACTCGTCGTCATTATTGAGCAGAATAAGAAATAACTTTTTTTGTTCGTGGTTGATGGCGCCAAAATAATCCAGGTAGGGACTATCGGTTTGCAACATACCCTCGCGCAACAGCAGCTCTGCCTGGCTACCATAAATATTGCCGGGGCTGAAACCATAGCTTTGATGCGGCCCCACCTTGGGTGTGATGAAACCACGCGGGAAATTTACCTGTCCGCCGCTGCGCAAGTTTGCTTCCGACAACAGGTAATCGGTAATCCAGCCAATCTGCCACCAGGCATGATGCGGATAAGGACCGGCGCCCCTGTTCATAATATCCCAGTAATAGCTGGCCACACTGGTGGCGCTGTCTACAAATGCATCGCGACCCAACGCGGCTGCACGGGCCATGGTAAGAAAAATGGAATCTTTAGTGATGCCGAACATGCGCACAAAAAGTCCCGCATGGCTGGCCAGCAAAATTGGACCTCGCAGGGTGGCGGAACCAAAACTACCGCCATGCTCAAAGCTCAGTCCTACCTGGCTGATCTCCCAATCTTCCTTAATAAGGCCATTCACTTTTTTCTTTGCCCTTGAAGCAATGGGATGGGTGTATATAGAAGTAGTATACAGCCTGGCAGCTGCAATGGCGGCCTGCAGGTGGCGGGGATCTTTGGTAATATCATACAGATCTAACAAGGCCTGAGCACTTTGCCCGGTGGCAAAATCCGGTGCAAAGCGGCTATCGCCGCAAACTCCGGTAAAATGGCCTTTGTTCACTGCATGGCTGATATACCATTGCGCGCCTTTAACAGCGGCCTGTAAATATTTTTTATCGCCCAGCAATTTGTATGCAATCACCATTCCGTAAAAGGTGGGCCGCAGATCTTCCAGGTCGGTAAACAAAGGTTTCTGGGTGGCATGATCGTAGGCCACCATCCATTTGCCGTTGGGTTGCATCCAGTCCAGCAGTTTGTCGGCCGCAGCGCGTACTTCATTGCGGATAGCGGTATCCCCGGGGTGAAACAAGAGGATATTACCTGCATCCATCAACACATAATAGGTGGTGCCAATCGGCTCTACATAGGGCCCCCACTCTTCTGTAAACCGTTTGCTTTTGGGAAGATAATATTGCCCGGATGCAGCCCCATAAAAAAATCCCTGGTTCAGATCCTGTTGCGTGAGTTTGAAATTCCGTGCAAAAGGAAGACGAGTTGTTTTCAATACAGCATCATCTGTAATACGGGCCAGCATCCACATGGCGCCATAATCTGCATTTTTCACGGCATCGCCTTCACCGCCATATACGCCGCCGCGATAGTCCTGCGCGCCAATACGCAGGTTTTTGTAATCGAAGGTTCTCCATTTGGAAGTACTATCGTCAATTACATACTTATGCAAATTCAAAATGCGACTTGTTAATGAATGCCTGGTTTGTTTGAGGGCCAGGAAATCGTTCAGGCGGTAAATATCTTCGGCAGCATGTTTATACACCGTATACCAGTCTGCAGCGCTGATGGTATAACGGAAAGAAAATCGCACGGTTTCACCGGCTTTCAAATACGATCCCTTCTCACCAAGTACCGGGTGCCAGGCAACGGGTGTCAATTTTTTATCGCGGTTCATTACCGACAGCCCCAGTTGCCAATCGTTTTGGGTTTTGCGGTCAACCGCCCAGGGATCGCGCGCAGTACCGGGCGCCGGTATAACGGACATGCTTATTCCGTTCTTACTGCTCACTACCGGCGACAAGGTACTGGCCGTGCGCTCGCGGGTAACCACCGGCACTGCAGGAATACCTTGTCCGTAACCATATGCCTTTATCAGGTTTTCCTCCATGGCATTTCCCTGGAAATGCCCGGGAACTATTCCCCAGGCCAATTGTTTTTTTTCAACGGTGGCCAGCGTTGGGGACGAAACCGAGAAATAGCCGTCTTTTTTGGCAGTGAGGCGCATCTCTACCAAAATGTCGCTGTCAAACTGTGGGTCCACTTTCCAGTTTGCCTGCACAGAAGCTTCATTCAATTCGTGCCGGAACTGCAATCCGTCGTCTGTTTGCAAATATGTAGATGGAAAAAATCGTTTTTCATCACCAGCCTGACTCATGGCTACCGGCAGCAATACCTGCTTCCAGGGAGGCAAAATATACCTGTACTCCGGTTCAGGAAAAATGATGGGTTTACCCTTTTTGTCGTACAGGCTCACCGGCACGCTATCGGGCCGGGAAGCAGCATACAATATGGTATATTCACCGCTTATACCCGGCAGGGATGTCCATTTTCCTGAACGTTTCACCTGCAGTTTTTTTAACTGCCAGCCCTTTATTGTTTTATTCCATTCCAGTTGAAGCGATGGCGTTTGCAGGCTGGCCTTATCGCCAGCCTGCGTTTGGGCTATTCCATCCACATAAAAAAGTACGGCTAAAATAGTAACAACTACAAAATATTTCCTTCCCTGGCACATGTTATGCATAATTATAAAATACAGCTATGGTGTGATGGTGATGGTCACTTCTTTCACCACGCGCTGTAATGGACTCTGGTAATTAAAATTGGTAGCCTCAAAAACAGCTTTATAGGTACCGGGTTTGGTGTAGGTTTGTAATGCCGGTGCATAACGGGTGAGACCGGTGGTAATATTCTTGATGGCAATGCCCTTGTCGGGCGAAACGGTATTGGGATTGAAACTTTTGGTCAGTATCCAGTCTTCATCGGCAACACCGCCCACGGCGCCTGTTAATACCTGTGTACTCATGATGGTCCAGTTGGTATTCGGGTTTTCGAAACTCACTGCTTTCCAGCCGGCTGTACCTACGTTGACCAGTGGTGTAATGGTTCCATCTTCCGTTTGCAAATCCACATTGAAACTTCTGATCACCCACCGGGTTTGACTGGGGAAATCTTCCGTAACATAACGAAAGGCAATGGTAGCAGCTTTATTATCGGCTGTAAATTCACTCAAGTCAACGGTGCCTGATTCTACCTGGTCGGCCCCTTCCGATAACACAAACCGGTCGGTAATATCTGTCCAGGTAGCGGCCTGGATATTCGTTTTATCAAAGGTTCCGTTAAAATCATTCGATACCAGCACACTCAGGTTATTATTGCGGATCACGAATTGCTGGTACGAATTAAACCGCATCAACAGTTTGTTACCGTTGGTAAATGTCCTGTTCCTGTATTCATAAGTAAATCCCGGCGTACCCGGCCAAAACACAATGTTCTGCGGGTTACCCTTGAACGTAAAAATGATGGAATCGCCTACTTTAAAAGTAGTTCCATTGGGAATTACTTCAAATTCCGGAGCGCCCACGGTATCTCTCTTGGTGCAGCTGGCCACCAGGGCGCATATGATGATATAAAAGATTGATTTGTTCATAACCATTTTGTGTAATGAGCCGGCAATATTACCAACCCGGGTTTTGCGGAATAGGGTTTACTGCAATTTCTGTGTTGGGAATAGGGAACAACACGCTTCTTGATGTTACCCGCTGGGCCTGTTTGATAGCCGCATCGGCCAGGTTGGTGGGCATGGTAGCCTGGTATTCCGACACCATTTGCTGCATGGTGCTCACATAAATACCCCACCTGATCAAATCGTGCTTGCGTAACCCTTCATACGACAGTTCGCAAAATCTTTCTTTCCTGATGGCTTCCAGAAAATCGTTGCCGGCAATAGCGGGATCAAGGTCTACACCGGGATCCTGTACATCCACCGGTTTGCCAAATGCCCTTCTTCTCACCTTATTCACCGCTTCAATGGCATCGTAATTGGCGCCATTGATGTGATAGCTGGCTTCGGCATACATGAGCAATACGTCGGCATAACGTAGCATCGGGAAATTCAGGCAGGAGAAATCCTGGTTCTTGGGTTCCGTAACCTCATATTCCCTTCTGTATTTACCGGCGCTGCGCTCATAAATCTGGTTGGGCTCCCAGTAGGTTCTTTGAACAGGCGTCTGGGGGCCGCTGCCAAGGCTCAGGAAACGGTAAGGAGCAATGGTCCAGTCTCTGCGCAAATCGCCGGGCTCGTAAGAATTGTACAATTTCAAAGTGGCATGTACATAGTCGTAACCAAAACCGGTGTCTACATTCGAGCATTGCACACCCATCCAGGATCCCACATAACCACCCTCACGAATGATCTCCTGGTTATTGCCAAAAAATTCCAGTTCCCAAATATTTTCTTTGATATCATATTTGTTTTCTGCCAGGTTAATGAATATCCTGGAAAAATCCGGGTTGAGTGCGTGTTTATTGGAATTGATCACTTTTTCCGCATACTCAAAAGCATCATTGTACTTTGATACATCTTTCAGCGGTTCGCCGGCCATGGTCAGGAATACCCTGGCCAACATACCCTGCACGGCTGTTTTGGAGATGCGTCCGTTGAAGCCATAATACGTGATGTCTTTCACCAGGCCTTCTGCCTCTTTCATGTCCTTCACGATCTGTGCATACACATCTGACAGCGGTGTTCTGGGCAAACCGGGTTCCAGTGGCGATTTGGTAGAGGTTAATTTCATGGGAACAGCGCCCCAGTTATCGGCCAGTACAAAATAATAGAAGCCGCGGAGGAAAAGGGCCTGCCCCTTGATTTCATTCTTTACCGAGTCGGGCACCTCGGCGCCATCCAAATGATCCAGCAGCATATTGGCGCGCTCGATGCCGGCATACAATACTTCCCAGCTGCGGTTCATTTCAAGCATACTGGCATCGAGAATATTGGCCATATAACCGCTTGTCTGGTTCTTTACAAAGAACTCATCGCTGAAACACAAAAAGCCCCACAGGCCGCAGCCATAGGTACGGCGGTCGCCAAGACGGTCATACACTGCCGCCAGGGCGCGGTCGAGATCAGTTTGTGTTTTATAGTAGTTTTCCGGGGTGATGGAATCTGTAGACCTGGTGTCGAGGAATTTATTACAGCCGCCCAACAGTATGAGCATGGCACCGGTTAACAACAGGCCGCCTGCCAATATTACCTGCCTTAAACCCTTGCGGGGCCTGCTGATTTTGTGTGAACTTGCGGAATGCGCTATCATATCAGAAGCAATTTTAATCGTTAGAAAGTTACATTAAGACCGAAGGTGATGGTTCTGGCTTTGGGATAGGCCGACCAGTCGAAGCTGGGTGTAAGCGGTGAGTTTCTTACAGAGACCTCGGGATCCACGCCTGAATAATTTGTCCAGGTAACCAGGTTTTGAGCCGCTGTGTATAAACGCAGGCTTTCTATCTTCATTCTTTTGGTGATGGCCCTGGGTAATGAATATCCCAGCGCTACCGTTTTCAGGCGTATGAAAGAGCCATCTTCAATAACACGGGAAGAAAATACATTGGGACTTGTTACACCGGCCACAGGCAGTTCGGCATCGGTATTGTCGGGCCGCCACCTGTTTTCAAATGTTTTATACATATTCAGGTAGGGCTTTCCTTCCATGCCTTCAAACACTACCCGGTTGGCATTGAGCACATCATTGCCATAAGACCATTGGAAGAAAACACTGAGGTCGAAATTACGATAGCGGAAATTGTTGGTAAAGCCACCCAAATGAATGGGCTGGGGATTACCGATGATGGTTTGGTCGTTGGGATCCACCACGCCGTCGCCGTTGATGTCTTTGTATTTCACATAACCAGGCTTTATCAGCGAACGGTCCTGGCCGTTGTTGGGCACATCTTCTTTCAACTTGTAGTCGCCATTGGGCAGTATGTCGAAATCAGACTCCTGGTACAATCCATCGTTTACAAAACCAAGGAACAGCGCCACGGGATGACCCGGCATGGCTATATATGGAAGCGAGTTGTTAAAGTTATCATTCCAGCCCACTACACGTGTTACCATGGAACTGGTGCCCAGGTTCAGTTCTTCTATCCTGTTCCTGTTGAAAGATATATTGAAATTGGTGCTCCAGCTGAAATCTTTGGTTTCTACATTCACGGTATTTAAAGTAAACTCCAGGCCACGGTTGCTCACCTTGCCGATGTTTTTATAGCCGGACAGATAACCGGTAGAAGCAGGCAATGATGCCAGCAGCAGCAGATCATCGGTTAATTTATGATAGTAGTCTATAGTAAGACCGAGGCGGTTCCTGAAAAAAGCCAGGTCCAGACCGATATCGGTTTGAGCCGTGGTTTCCCATTTCAGGTCTTTATTGCCCACTTCCACGGGAGCCGATCCGGGAATATGTACGTTGTTGAAATAATATCCGGGTGTAGTGTTACCACTGCCATTGGTAAATCCGGTTTGCCTGAGTACCGATTGATACGGGAAATCAGATACCCTGTTATTGCCGGTAAGGCCCCAGCCCATGCGTAATTTGGCTTCAGATATAAATGGCAGTTTTTTCATGAATTGTTCTTCATGAATGCGCCAGGCAAAGGCGCCTGATGTGAAATTACTCCAGCGGTTTTCAGGTGAAAATTTAGACGAACCGTCTCTTCTGAATGAAACAGTAAAGAGATATTTCGACATCAATGTATAGTTCACCCTGCCGAGAAAAGAAACCAGCCTGTTTTCACTATCGGAAGAAACATTTAACAGCGGCGAACCTTCGTCCAGGCCACTGATACCCAGGTGTTCGTTGGGTACTTTATTGGCCGAAAATCCATCCATCAACGTGCGGGTGGTTTGCATGGTAAATCCGCCTACTGCATTAATATGATGGTTCTTGTTAAAGCGCCGGTCCCAGGTAAGTGTGTTCTCATTCAGCAGGCTGCTCATTAATGTATTGGTGATAGAACCATTTACACCATTGGTCGCGCCGTATACAGTGCGGGGATTACCCGCTGCTGTTTTGGAATTATAAAACACTTCCCGGCGCACGGCATGCCTTACCACACCACCCGATACACGCAGCGACAAACCTTTGGCTACTTTATATGTTAAATAACCATTGGCAGTAAGCTGGTTGGTAAAAGAAACATTGTGTATATTCTTTGAAGAAATGATCGGGTTAACCCGCAGATCGGAATTATTGGTGATATCCGGATCAAACGCATCGTTGATAACGGTAAGATCGTTCAGGGAATCGCCGGTAACGGGCCGGTATCCCCAGGCTGCAAAAAACAGGTAGGCCGATGCGTTGATGCCATTCTCACCACCTTTTGTGGCAATCTGTCCGTTTTGTTTCAGCCAGGTATAGTTGGCATTGATACCCACTTTCAACCTGTCGCTCACCGTTTGATCCAGTTTTAGCCTGGACTGGTAACGTTCAAACCCGCTGTTGATGATAATACCGTCCTGGTTCAGGTGCGATCCTGATAAGGAATATTTTGTTTTATCGCTACCGCCAGTCAATGAAAGGTTTTGACTGTGCATGGGGGCTGTACGAAATATCTGGTCCTGCCAGTCTACGCCTTTTACATTTCTGTAACTTTCCAGGGTTTTCCCGTTATCGAGGTACATCGGTGTAAACAGGGTGGGGTTCAATTCTATCTGGTATTTCACAAACTCGTAGGGGCTCATAACTTCCATACGGTTGATCTCTTTCTGCAATCCATACCAGGCATCAAAGGAAAGAACAGGCTTGCCCATCTTCCCGCTTTTGGTGGTAATTTCCACTACACCGTTGGCGCCACGGGCACCGTAGATGGCGGTGGCGGAAGCATCTTTGAGAATATTGATGGATTCAATATCATTCGGATTGATGGTATTGCTGTTGGCGGCTTCAATGGGAAAACCGTCAATCACATACAACGGCGCATTGCTTTGTGTAATGGAGTTGCCGCCACGAATGGTCACCAGGTTGCCTTCGCCCGGTTGTCCGTCCACCGCATTTACCTGTACACCGGCCACACGACCGCCCAATGCATCTTCATAAGAAGGTACAGGCGCTTTTTGCATATCGGCTACCTTCACCTGTCCCACAGAACCGGTAAGATCTTTTTTCTTTACCGTCCCGTAACCGATCACAATCACATCATCCAGGTCGCGGGACAAGCTGGTTAGTTGTACATTGTAAATGAAGGTATTGGGTTTAACCGGAACATCCTTGCTGGTATAACCGATCATGGAAAAAGTTAACACGGCGCCTTTTGCTTCGTTCAGCGTGATATTGAATATCCCTTTTGAGTTGGTGGTGGCAACGGCCTTTTTACCTTTCAGGGAAACCGTAACCCCTTCAAGTGGTTCGTTCTCCGCATCGGTAACTTTTCCTGAAATGACGGTTGAAGCAGTAGCAGGGGGAGCATCCTGGGCTTTGAGGCCGAGGCATGCCAAAACTACAATCAGAGTAGTGCTAATTACAGCAGTCAATTTTTGTTTCATATGGAGCCTAGTTCTCGGGCAAATATGCCTTTTACACACATCAAAAAAAAGAAAATGCGATTGAATTTAAGGTGGGAACGTTCCCATTTTACGGGAATGTTCCCAAAATTATCCCAATGTCAGTAACTAGCTGATTGTCAGGAAAGCGCATAAGCGCTTCCTGATCATCAGCCGGTTTTCTAAGGAGTATTATTTTTTTCCCATATGGGGACGGTGAAAACTGTTCCGAACCTTTTCCCATGTTCACGGCTGTTACAGGGATAAGGAATTACGGTATTGTTATTTTGTGTAAGACCTGATACTGATACACATACGATGGCGGGGTAGGGCGATTTTTCAACAGTGTTATGATGTACACTGATCTGGGAGAAAGCGCCGGCTGCGGGTATCTGTGCCTGACCGTTCACATACCAAACACTCAATGCACCGGGTGGCATACCCTGGTTGGTTTTTTCATACATACATTCAAACAGCTTATTGTTCTTTATCTCTACATTATTGGCAAAGCCGCCACCCATCCAGGTGATCTCCGGTGCCACCAGTATGCCATTCATAGCTGTTCCGGTGATTTCGTTGTCTTCAACCAGGCCATTGGCGCTTTTGATAAGAATGCCACGCGAACGGTTATGCCCTACCTTGTTATTGCGAATGATAAAACCTTTTCCTGTATGATTTTCATTGTACACCACATCGCCGATTGACATGGAAGGCAGGTTATCCACTTCCAGCACAGTGCCTCTTGTATAATTGGTTTTAAACAGCAGGTCGGGATATAATGATATGATCGTATCCTGATCGGCAGTTGTTGGTGTGAAAGATGTAATGGAAACGATTTTCATATTGCCGGCTTTGGTACCTGCATAGGTAACCCGCTGCAAGGTATCACCCACATAAAAAACGGGCAGCCCTTCCCTGCTGAGTACGTATATCTTTTTGGCAGCGCTGTCTATCCTGCACACCGGGAACGAACGGCCGCATACAATGATGCAGTCATCACCATTATGTGCCACTTCGCAATTCTCCACCAGCGGACCCACACTGGCCAATGCGCTGTGAATGCCATCGGCATTGCCCGAACGCAAGCGCGCAGGAATACCGGGCGGCATACTTCCCCTGCCTACTTTACAACGATTGTAATGGGTTGCCTGGCAGTCTTTTTCATAAAATGAAAAACTGTTGGAACCGTAGATGGTCACATCCTCTACAGTGGCATTCACACATTTTTCCAGTTGCAAACAATGGGCAGCAGGGTTGGGTTTAGTGGATGCCACATCCAGCACCACCAGGTCGCCCACGCTTTCGTAGGCCACCCATCCCGTATTCTTGGTGAGGCGGAACCGGCGCGGACCCACACTGTCGAAAGCCACATAATGTCCCTGGCTGGTAGTGATGCTGTTGCGCTTCAGCAGTCGGGTAGCAGGATCATAAAACTGCACCCTGGTAGTTTTTATATTCGTTACCGGGTAACCGGTATCGATCCTGATCTCGAACCATAAGTTCGAAGGATCTTTCGCTACTATCACACCTTGTGTAAAACAAAGCGGATCGTAGTCGATGGTAAAATCTTTTATGGTGATATTGGTGCATTGCAGGAATCGGAACGCCAGTTCCTGCGAGTTACAAATAATGGTAGATCCGTTCCCCCTTATTTCTACGTCGTTTTTATTACTGAACAAATAGGCGCCATATTGCATATTGTTGAGCAGATAGGTACCCGTAGGAATATCGATTACCGAATTATTGATCTGTGCATCCAATATGGGTTTTAGTTCCGGTAACTGTGCCCGCACGCCCATACAGCCAAGCAGGAAAACCAGTACAAAGTGTAGCTTATTCATATTTGTAATGTTGTTTAGAGTTTCAGCAGTTTTTTCGTTTCTTTTTTATTTCCGTTATTCAATGTGAGATAATACACGCCTTTTAACAGCCCTTTCAGATCAATGGTTACCTGGCCCGACTGCAGGTTTACCCCTTCCATCTTTCGCACCACCTGGCCTGTTGTGTTGGTGATGACGATGCGCGCATGACGGGTATTTTCAGCAATAAAACGCAGCAACACCTTGTCGTGCGCTGCATTGGGCACCAGTTGCAATTGATAAGGATTTTCTTCCTGTGCCACTCTTGCGCCAACCGTCGAGGGATCGGGCACCATGGAAATAGAACGGAGCACCGTATAATCGCTGGCCCGGGCAATTACTCTGGGAGTAAGCGATGCAAAGCTGTTGTTATATCCCGTGTTATCGGTGAGGGTAACCACTTCGCCACCGGAGTCGGTGGCATTGTCGTTGCGCCTGATGGCGAAGATCAACACATCGCCGCCGGGTTGCACCTGCCCTGTAACCGCGCGGTATTTATCGCCTGCCGTACCTATGGTGCCATTGCTGACCCAGCTGCCACTTACCAAAGAATATTTTCTAAGCAGGTTATTATCTGCTATGTATAATACATCGGAGCCGCTGCCTGCATGCACTATAAAGAACTGGTAGGGACTGCCTTCTATAGGTGTGCCCGGCAGGTTAAGCATGGTTTGACCGCTGGTGGTGGGCAAGCCCGAACCTACAGTGGTAAGACGCAAAGAGCCCGATGTGGAACTGGCATACAATTGTCCATCAATAACCATCAACGATCGTGCAGTGGTGGTGGTGATTTGTGTATGGCTGGTACTGCCGGTGGTGGTATACATAACACCACCCGAACCTCCGCTTACCCATATATCAGTTCCATTGATGACGGCCGCACGCACCGAAGCTGCGTTAAACGCACTGAGTGCCGTGGAGGTATTTACATTCCCGTTCTGATCAACAATACCCACTACCCTTTTTACCGTAGTGGAAGAAGTGGTGGTAACACCCGCCGTTCCGGGATCGGCATCATAACCGGCCAGCGCCAGCTTAAGTCCGTCCTGGCTCAGGCTGATATACCCTTCGGTATAATCGCTGGTAGAAATGGGTAAGGTAAGTCTTTTGTTACTACCGTTTACCGATACGGGCATGGGAATGGTTCGCATTAAATCTCCGCATGGACTGTACTCGTCCAGGAATACAGGGTTGGCCACACCTGCCGTGAGGGGTTCATTACCTGAACCAATTCTGAGTACAACAAAATTTCCGGATGTAAATGATTGGGCGAAACAGTTGGCGCAACACAGCACCAACAACAGTTGTAGGATGATCTTTTTCATATGGCAATTAGTATTGCCGTTAAATAACAGAAAAAATTATCCGGCCAATACAAAACATATATGGAATTTTTTATGGGAAGGCTCCCAATTTCGGGGAACGTTCCCATTTAATATGCCTGCCATCCAGCCCGGCTCGCCAAAGTACCCCAAAAGCCCATTAGCCAACATTACCGTAAATTTGCTAACAATCGTTCATTTATGAATAATAAACTCCTGTACTGGATACCCATTATCGGGGCCTTTGTCAGTTTGGTGAACTACGACAAGGAGAACGGCATGCATGCATTCTGGAGTTATTATCAGGCTATCATGATCATGGCATTTATTTCACTGGTGGCATTTAGTAAATTCTGAAAGCATTCAAATGAGCATGCCTCCCATCCGGGCAACTCCACGCCCGGTAAAAAAACCTATGCTTGTTTTTTACCATGTAAATCCCCCATATATTTTATTTATCTTGGGTTCTCAAATGCTCCAACACCATTTCCCAAATTCTACAACATAAAAAAGTTTCCCGCTCTTTTAGCCAGGTCGTTGTATTGGCTTTTTTACTGCTGTTTGTACACCAGGCCTGCCGTAAAAAATCAGATAACCCGCCGAAAACTGAACCCTCCAAAGAACAACTTGGCGACGATTTGTTGAAGGCCCTGTCAGACATGCGTCTGGGATTGGAAATATATTTTGATGTAACGGGTGTAATTGGACGGGAAATATATGTATTTTCACCTATTGAACAACGTTATACAATCGACCTGTTGGGTGGCGGCAATGCCACACTCAGCAATAACCAGTTTTATATTACCGATCCCTGTACTGCGCAGTATAAAGTAATTAAGAATGTCATGCAGGTAATAAAAGGCGCCCATCAATCAACCAAACTAACCGATGCCGACCGCAGGGGATTGACCGGCGTAGCCAAAACCATCATCGCCCATGAATTGCTGATGAACCTGAACCTCACGCATACAAACGGTATATACATCAACCTGGCCTCTAACAATCCTGCATCCGGACCGAAGAACTGATATTGATCTATGCCGAAGCCAAAATTCAAACCAACCAGTTTCCGGATGGTATGGTGGCGTTGAACAGGGTCAGGACTTCAAGTAATGTAGCTCCCTATGCAGGCGCTATTACACAAACAGCCCTTATAAATGAGGTGGCGGCGCAGCGGCGGTATTCCCTGTTTTATGAGGGGCATCGTTGGGTGGGTATGAGCAGGTGGGGCAGGTTGGGCGAGTTGCCGAAAGACAGGCAGGGTGATGATGTGTGGGATAAAATGGGGGTACCGGAGTAAGTAAAAGCGCCGCCCTCCCCTGTTCCGGAAATGCATTCTTCAAAACAATTCACCATTCAGTCTTACTGCACCTTGGCACAAATGCAATAGACAATTAAAGCCCTGTTGCTTCTGCCGGTATTTTCTACCAATATTCTCCAGCCGGTGGTTGGATCCTCAGGATCAGGTCCATTATATGACAATTCAATATCCTTCAATGCGGTGTTAAAGTCCCGATGACCACCTCCGCCAGATATCAATCTGTAACCAGCCGGACAACGAACTCTACAATAAGCGTGACTGTTTCCATTGATAGAATACTCTTGTGATATCGTTGTCATACCGATCAGGAAATTGCCGGAAGCTTTGATGTTACCATTTACTTCCAGGGTTTCAGTGGGAGCCGTGCTCATATTAATACCCACCCTTCCATTGTTTGCAATCAGGTAATTCTTGTTTTCGTTCGTATTCATCAACGAAAAGGCGCCGGGAAAATCACCCTGGATACCAAAGGTCTTTATTGCCCAGGATGAATTACTGGATTGATTGATCAATGTGAGCCCTGTTTCTGTAGAATTGTTGGATCTTATATCTACAGGATACGGTTCACCTGAAGCGCTACCTACATGCAAACCGCCGCCAATATATCCATGGCCCGAGATATTAAAATTGCTGCGTGCCTGCACCGTGAGTTGGTTGCGAATAAATTCACCCGGATCGGAAGGGGCCAACCGCTCCCATTGCGGTGCAAAGTTGGTCCCTGTATTAACATACAATCCCGGTCCGTCCAGAGCGAAGCTACTGGTATTGTATACCATTAAACCGGTAGCAGGTGCAGCAACAGGATTGGCATACATATTTATCCTTGGTATTAGAAACCCTTTGTTGATGCTGGTAATGTCAAGTGCGGCACTTGCATCGGGTTGAGTGGTTCCAATACCTACATTCTGGGCATAGGTGATACTCGTAAAAAGTATAATACAGCATGTGATGATTAGCAAACGGGTCATATGAAAATATCTTTTAAGATGTTGAAATGCTCAGTGTTTGTGCAATTTTAAATTTAAAATAAGCATGGGTTGATGGGCTTGTATGTGAACAACAGAATTTTGTATGTAAAATGAAAATTCCTTTTGCCTTTCATTTTACATACAAAATTCTGTTGTTTACATACATAGCCACCGAAGCAGTTTTGTGATGCTGTATATTTACCCTGCGCAAATCTCAAGTTTATGCAAAACATTGTATTACTGTTTTTGCTAACATCACCGGTTTCGGTATCGGCACAAACCAGTTTATACCTTTCTCCGGGTTCCACCTTCCATATAGGCGCCGGCAGTACCATTTCAGTTGATAACCTGGTACTGGCGCCTTCGGAAAATTATACAATGTATGGCAGTAACCTGTTACACCGCTCGCTTACTACACTGCACAAGGGCAGTAATCCACACATAAGCCGGGTATATCAATGGAACAATACACTACCGACTTTTACCGGTACGGTTTCTATATATTATTTCGATACTGAACTGAATGGCATTGAAGAGGACAAGCTGGTACTAAACATTTACAACGGCAGCAACTGGAATTCCCATATCACCGGTATCACACGCAACAACACCAGTAATTTCGTAACTACCACCCTTTCAGGTATTGCCCTGCATGAAATAACCCTGGGCACAGTTGCGGAGGTACTGCCTATGGTATGGATCGATGTGCATGCACAACGCCGCAATAGGGTTATTGAAATAAGCTGGCAAACCGGCGATGAAGTAAATTGTGCCGATTACCAGGTGGAAAAAAGTAGTAATGGCATTAACTGGGCACAAATTGGCGATGCTATTAAAGCGAATAATACGACAGGCCCCAACTACTATTCCCTGCATGATAGCCATCTGCCCACAGCCATCAGCTTCTACCGTATAAGGCAGAACGACCTTGATGGCAGGCATACGTATTCCAACATCGTTTCTGTAAAAAATGACCGGCAGGGTCATTTATGGGTATATCCTGTTCCTACCAGCGACAGGCTAACTATAGTAGTCGGCGGTAATCAACAGTTGCAATCCCTGCGTATTTATACTGCGGCGGGCAATCTGGTTGCGTTTGCCCAACCGCAGCATACGGCCTCGCATACGATGAATGTAACACACCTGGCGGCGGGGGTGTATTCGGTAATGGTTGGGTTGCGTGACGGAACGGTGGTTACGCAGAGATTTATTAAAAGGTAAAACGGCATTCTGCAAGCGGTATATTTATTTTACCTTCTTCAATGAGCCCGGATTATCGAAATACCATTGCATCAGTTCTCCCCGGCGGGTAATACCCGGCTTGTATATGGAAGGCGCATGGGTAAGCCCCAGCTGTTCGTTCCATCTTTTCAGCTCTTTCCCGGTTACTAACGTGTAGGGATGAGCATACCATCCGGGAATCAATCCCTTTAATCCGAAATACTGCAGTGCGGCAAAATTGGGATTAGTATAATCGCAGTCTTTGTAATAGTACAGGATGGCTTTTTGTTTCAGCAGTTCCCTTTGTATGGCGTCGATATCAGTATTGCCTACGGCCTTGTTGTTGTCAATAGCCAGGGCTGCGGTTACTCCTGCAGCCTGTCCCATAGCCATCCAGCAGGGTTCCATGCGAAGTGTACCAAAACCCAAATGCGTAGACGACACAGCTACCGGTGTGAGTACATTCCCCAGTTCCCGCGGTATTATTACGCCAATAGGTACTGTGTATGGCTCTGTGTTTACACTCAAAAAGCCGTCAAGATGCACCCGATTCTTTTCACGCTTGCGTGTACCGTGCGAATCAATGGCATAATGGCTGGCCGTAATGCTGCTGGTGTGTACGGGAGGGCGCTCTCCGGGCTTTACCGGCAATGCATCGCGACCAGTGAATAGATATTTGCCTTCAATTCGCCTCCCCTCACGCACATACACCTGCCGTGGAAAGTTTTCATTATCTGTATACTCATCTTTTGCAAATCCATATTTCAGGCATTCATCACGAAACCACTGTGGCAGTTCTGTATCATGTTGACAGAACCATAAAAGACCCAATGTGTAATTTTTCAGTCTGGTAGCAAAACTATCTCTCCAGGCCCAGTCGGCAGTTGGCCAGGGCCAGTTTTCTTCGGGAAGATCGGTTGACAACAATCCACCGTGATGGTTGTTGCTATCCGTTTTTCTGTTGGGCAGGGCAATAGGATTTACAATGCCCGACGCCTTATGCATAAACCCTTTTAAAAAGCCTGATTTCACGTCATCTATTAAAGAAACAAATTCTTCACGACGATAACCGGGCGGGCAGGTAACAGGCACCATATTGTTTGTATCATCAGTAAGGCAAAGCCGGTAATTGTAGGCCTGTATGGCAGAATCACCTTCGAAAGTACTTCCCTCGCCCGGCTCTGCTGCTTCCCAATAGATATATACTTTCCCTGCCAGCGGCTCATTAAACGCTGCCTGGCTTTCCCTGTGTGTACGGAAGGAAGCACCGGCGGCTGCGGCCAGGTCACCTTCATAGGTTGCATCTATAAAGTTCTTTCCCGCATATTTTTCAATTACCCCGTTTGTTCTATTAGTAACCGTAATTTCCTTTACAATGCCTTTATGCACCCTGATATTTTCAGGAGCCACATCAAATTGCCTTTGCGTACACACCGTGATGGCAGGATATTCTTTCAGCATTGCCGTAAATGTATGTTCCGCTACAGAAGGTTCGAAATGATACCCCTTGTTACATATTTCCACCTGGGGTGAACCTGCACCATAACGCTCAACATAATACCTGTAATTCCTTTCTGTGAATTCGGCAAAGATGCCGCCCGTAACACCGGGCGTGGCGATATCTGTAGCACCCAGCCCATTGGCAGGCAGGCCACCAATATGCGCATTCCTGTCGAGCAAAAAGACCGATTTTCCCAGACGGGCTGCACTGATAGCGGCACTGATACCGCCGGGTGTGGCGCCTACTACTATGACATCGGCTGATTTAACCTGTTGTGCGTTGATACCGGTACCTGTGAAGCCAAGCATTAATACGGCCAGGCATGTTTCACGAATTAATGACATATTGAATGGTTCCTTTTATAATTTGATTTTTCTGCTTTGAATGGCTTGTCCGGGCTGTTCCCAGCTTATAATGTAAATGCCTTTAGCCAATGAAGGCAATGGCCATAATACCGGGTTCCGGCCTTTTATCACATTGACCTTCCTGAGGAGCAATGTTCTGCCACTCAAATCAGTCAACCGTAACCAGCCCCCGGCGGCCATCGTATTGTTTGTAATTACAAGGTTTGCCAGCAACGGCTGTATACCTTGTACTTCCAGGTTTCCGTTTGCAGGTACAGACCTGGCAAGCAATTCCGAAGCGTCAGGTAAATGATCCACCCGAATATGGCTCAGCATTATTTGCGCTGCGTTGTTATTGGTTGAGCCGCTGATACTGGTTTGGCCGGTAAACGCCAGCCCGTCTATCTCATTGCCGGAAGCGAGTTCTCCACCCGGGAAATCGTAGCTGCCGCTATACGACAAACGTGTGTTATTTGCCCAAATATGATAACTATGCGCCGGTACTGTATGCGTTAACCCGGCGCGCTGATAGGTTTGTGCTACGGCGCTGTTATTGCAATAGAACTCCATATTATATGTACCACCCTTTACAAAGGCAATCCCATCCACGGCATGGTAGCTGATGGTTGCACCGGCATTGGGTTTCTCCCGCCAGTAGAATGTGAATACGCCACTTTCCATGAGCCACCGCAACGATGCAAAAATTTCCGGTGTAGACGTAGTGCCTGAACCCGGAATACCACTGGCGCCATTGATCCTGTTCGACGAGGAAGTGGAACCAGCCGTTCTGCCTATAAGGAACTGCCAGTTACATTGCGTTGTAGTACTGTCGTTAAAAGCAATGGTATAAAAAATACTGGTCACGGGGCTAGCCTGGGCAATATCATACATCGAAAGCTTGCCTACCTTGCCCCCATAGGAAGAAGCATACCGAATGTACGCGTTCGCACTGTCGCCCTCCAGCCACCATTTGGCTTTGCCGGTTCCATCGGTAACACCGCCAAGCCGCACACTTCCGGAAACCGGATAAGGGAGGTATCCCTGAACGCCCCCGGCTGTTGTTGTACTGAAGGTGGTGGATTGATCGTATGGCGCACCGCCTAATTCACCAAGACCGGTATTGGTACCAGGATTGTATAACCAAACGCTGTCATTAGCCGACCAATGACCGTATGTGATGCTGTCTTTTTCCGAGCGACGGAAAGTCATTGTCAGAAAACCGGAAGTGACGGTTCCGATTAACCGCACGCCAATCCTTGTATAAGGAAGTCCGTCTTCTTCACTGATCGTTTCATTGATGATGGTATAGGGTCCCGAAGCAGTGATCTCCACTGATAATTTTTCGTCACCACTATACAACTCAATCGTATCTGTTCCTACAAGGCGCCAGTTTACACGGGTTGTAATAGCTGTTTCGTATGTACTGGCGGGACTAAAGGAAAAAGTATCTTTTACTCTTATATATCCGTTGGCCGTTCTGTTATAGGTGAAGGCGCGTTGCAACAGGTTGAGGGCTGGAACGCTGTCCTGATAAACGCTTGTAATGTCCATCACCAGGCTGTCAACGGAGTCGGTAAACAGGGTATCGGTAATAAGCGCCCGCGCATTTCTGGCAGTATGTTGCTGCTTGCCATTCACAAGAGGAACAGGATGCCCATATGAATTTATAGTCTTGTAGCTATATCGCTGGTCATTGAAGGTATTTGCCGTATAAGGAATAGCGCCGGGGTCGGCCACCATCAGCACATTACCGCTTACAATGGTGAACGAACCCACATCGTTATGGTTATGCAACTCACCATTGTGACCGCCTTTGAAAACAGCGCCCACCTGAAATGCACTGGTATCGGGGCGAACCGTGAGAATGCCGGCATCCCGGAAATAGGATCTCAAACCGGTCGACAAAACCGGCGCCGTACCAGGTATTGCCGTTGTAGCTGCATTCGGAAATGCATACATCACATCGGGCAGCGTGGAATATTCCCTTCCCGAATAAGAAAAATCCTGATAGTTCACCAAACCCAGATCCAGCGTGCGGGTTACATAATACATGATGGCACGGGAGGGTTGTGTGCCTGTATTACAATCAGCTATGGCAGGGTATACCCCATTCATAATTTCGGAGCGAGGTGCAAAAGTGGCCACCATCCTTATCTTCGGGTCATCAAACAGGTCAATGACGCCACCGGTTGCCTGCAATAATTTTTCACGTAGCTGGATATAAAAACCGAAGCCATAGTTATAGTAACTCAACCCTTCGGAGCAGTAACCGTCGTCCGTAAATCCGGTGATATAGTTTTGGGAATATTTCAGGGCTATATCCAGGAATTTTGCCCGCTCCACAGGATCCTCAATAACTGTAAGCGCCGCACCGATTACACCAGATAGGCAGGCGGCATTATGATTGCCTTTATCAAGAAGGTCACGAAATATTCTGTAAATACTGCCTGTGGCAATGCTTTGCAGCGTGGGTGTAAAAATGCGCATATTAAGCGCATCCAATACTGCCTGGCGCAGTGTATCAGGGATCTTATCATCCAACAGAAATATTGCCTGAGCCAGATCGTGCGCGTAAGCAGCAGCACATAGCCCTATAGTATACTGGGTACCGGTGAAGTTCAGTGAATCCCGGTCTTCACTGGGAAAGTTCCATGATTTCTGATTGATTAATTCCTGTATGGTATTGATCACTGAAGGTGTATAGGTTCCGTCATTCAATAAACATTCAGCCCAGGTAAATACCGAAAGACGTTCTCTTCTGTCTGTCATAATGGTTTTGGCCGACTGTGAATTGCCTGCCGTCCAGTAAAGCCGGTAAATAGAATCGGTGATGGCGGGCAAGGGTTGTGATCGCCATATATTAGCAATATTCAACAGGGTAGAATAATTCCCGGTAAGTCGTAGCGAATCCCAGCTTGTGCGGTGGTGATAAGGATTGCCAAACCCTTTTGGCTGAGGAGGCAGTAATGCTGCCAACGCATTCAGGGTAGCCGAATCGGCAGCACGCTGAACAGTAATATTATTGAGATATAACACGGCCGCGTTGTCATTGGTACTGCCACTGGTACTTGTTTGACCCGTAAACAGCAGCGCATCAATGGCGTGGCCTGTAGCCAGTTCGTTGGCAGGGAACGCATAGTCACCTGATACACGTTCTATCTGCGTTCCATTGCACCACATATGGTAGCTGCGTGCAGGCACTGTATAGGTACTGCTTCCGCGGGTATAGGTTTGATCGTAACCGGAGTTATTGCAATAGAACTCCATGTCGTAAGTTCCACCCTTTGCAAAGCTGGCCGATGTAACAGGGTGATAAACGATTGTTGACGTATCGGTGGCCTTATCGCGATAGGAAAAAGTAAAATTTCCCGAGGCCATTTGCCAGCGTACTCCGGCAAACAATTCCGGTGCAGAAGTATTTCCGGCGGCCGGAATTCCGCCTGTATTGGTAATATAATTGTTGTTGCCGGGATAGGTGCCGGTGTTGCCTATGGCAAATTGCCAGTTGCAGGCAGTGGTGGTACTATCATTGAAATGCATTTTGTAAAATATAGCCGAGATGGGGCTGGCATCTGCCATCATATACAAAGCAAACTTCCCCACCCTACCGCTGTGTGAAGAAGCAAACCGAAGTTGAGGATCGGAAGGCGTACCAACGAGCGACCAGCGTGCAAACCCCATGGCGTGACCACTGAGGCGGGCTTCTCCGCTTGGTGGTGAAGGCAGATAGCCCGACCCGCCAACCGTAGTGCTGGTACTGATGGTACCCTGCGCATATTCCGGACCGTTTAATTGACCAATGCCGGTATTGGTTCCAAAATCGTATTGCCAGGTAGAGGTGGCCGTACTCCATGTTCCAGGCTGGGCTTGCACCAGCATGATGGTGAACACAGACAGGCAGCAGGAAAAAAGGTATTTGATTATCATATCGCAAGAATTGTTTTCACCCTGCAATCGAAAGATTATCCTTGTTGCAAGGCTCTTTTTATGAGTCGAAAATTTTCCCGTTGTGAATGGCGAACTACTTTATGGGCTTTTTCTATTTTCGCCAGTGCACCGGCGTAGTGGTGATGAATTTTCATGAGCGTATCCGCAACCTGGGAAGCAGGTGTTTCATCAATATGAAAATACCACTCGCCGAGCCCAATATCCCTGAACATCTGCCCCTTCCTGGTATCAGTGGGTTGCTTAAGATGGATGGATGGAATTTTATCCATGATGGCTATAATGGCTGAATGCGGTTCAAAGGTTACCAGCGCACGGGATTGTTTGTACACTGAAGCCGCTTCATCTGTAAGCCAATATTGATCTCGCCACACTACCATTTTCTTCAAATCATCCGGTAAAGGGTCAACCAGCGTTTCCTTACCCAGCTGAACCTGATAGGTTACTTCGGGGCAAACCAGCACTTTAAAGCCCGTTTCGGTAATCCATCTCTTCATGATGGCGCGCATTTTGGCTGCATCCTTTTCTTTATGTTGAAGAGAAATGGCGTATCGATCTGAATCATTCGCATTCGGTGGCTGGTTCCGCATCTGCCAGTAGGGGGTATAACGCAGGCGCGGAATAACACAGATGAATTCCCCTTTTCTGAGACCTGCTTCCTGCAAATAAGCGTTTGCTTTTGCATCGTTGTGCAGTTCCATGGCGAAGGTGGCGTCTAACCCGAATTCCTGAACGGGAATGGGCAGCTCAAGGGATCGGAGATATTTAAGGGTTTCGGTTTCTCTGCAAAAAACAAAAGAGGCTTTACTGAACAGGTCTTTCAGAGGGGCATCCAGTTCATCGATAGTAACTCCATATATACCAAATGGTTTACCTGTATATTTATGCCAGGCGGGCAGTGCATTACTGGGACCATGATAATTGCCCGATCCGTGCAGCATAAAATCACAGGTCAGAAAAGCCTGATCCAGTTCATCCGTTTTAGGCTTGCCTGTAACAACATCCACCCCCCCATTTACTATCTTCAAACCGGGATATTTCTGCAATAACATTTGATCAACTCCCAACTCAAGTTCATTGGGCCAAAGAACGACATTGACATCGGGCAGGTATTTTTTTATCAGATCCATAATGCCGAATGTGTGCGCAATGTCTCCAATATTAACCGTTTGCCAGCCCGAACGCAGGAGGATGGTCTTCGTTTTTCCCTGTGCGCTATTTCCTAACGCACTGATCAACGGCGCCAGCATAGGCATGGCAGCCAGGGCGCCGGCCTGTTTCAGAAATGTTCTTCTGTGTTGATTCATTTATTATTTTTTTCTGTGGCAGACAAAGTTTCATAATGCAGTACAACATGACCTGCCTTAACAGGTTCAGCAGACCTGATAGCAAGCCGTGTATAAGGCCCCTTACCTTCATCAATCACTTCCGAAACAATGGTAAATGGCCAGTTTCCCGTATCAACAGTTACTTTAAGCGCTTCCTTTTCACCACTGATGACAATCGTATGGGTGCCGTTTTGGCGCCATTTTCCGCGCGTGATTATAACCGTTTCAAAAGCCTGTGGTTGATGGAATTCAAATTCATCCCGTACATCAATGAAGCGCTTGCTACGGTGATATGTAAATGCCCGTTCCAGCTTTTGTAATCCGGCATCAGGATATGCCGAACGGATGTCCAATACAAATTGGTCGGCACTATCGGTAAAATGGGAACGGATGACTGTGGCCTGCGATGATGCGCCAAAAGCCTGCAACTTATCTGCAGGTTTAGGAACCGGATGTCCATAGGAATTGATAGACTTAAACGCCGAATAACGCTCGGGGCTGAATGTTTTGGGTGTATAGGTAGCCAATCCCGGATCGCCCATCAGCATTTCCTTTCCAACAACAATGGTGTATGATCCAATATCATTGTGGTTGTGATGCTCGGCATTGTTACCGCCTTTGAAAGCTGCGCCAACACGAAAAGAAGAACCTGACGCCGGGCGAACGATCAGCAAGCCCGCCTGATCGAAATAAGAGCGGATGCCGGGAGGAGCCGGCTGCTTATGGGGTGCAACAGCTGCAGTAGCGGCATTGGGAAATACCTGCATTACCTTGCTCAGCGGTGGCAGATTTTTGCTGTTGAATCTGTAAACAGGATTCTTTGATAACGTCATGTTCAGGCACCGGCCCAGATAATATAAAATAAAAGAGGAAGGTGCAGGATATTGTTTACAATCACCAATAGCCGGATATATTCCATTAATGATGACCAGGTTAGGTACAAACCGGGCAATCTTCTTTAACTTCTCTCCGCCCTTCATGATGTCTATTGCACCGTTTGTTGCCTGTAGTAATGATTCGCGAAGGTTAATGAAATGTTCAAAACCATAGTTGTAGTAATCCAACCCTTCTGAGCAATAACCATCGTCGAGGAAGCCCAGCAAATAGTTTTGAATATAGTGTTCAGCTATTGCCACAAAGGTGGCACGCTCCTGTTTATCGTCAATGGTGGCCAGGGCTGCGGCTGTTACTCCTGCAAGCGTAGCAGCATTGTGATTCCCGGTTGATATCAGTGAGCCGAAAATATCGGTCCTGCCGCCGTCGTTGATGGCATTTAATGTAGGGCGGAAAACAAATTTGTACAATGATTCTTTAGCAAGGCGGCGTGTTTCCGGTTTCAGTTTATCACCCAGCAGGTATATAGCCTGTGCTATCTCCTGGCCATAACTGGCCGATCCGAGATTAATGGTATATTGTGTGCCGTAGAAATTCGTTTTGGTTCGGTCTTCTGCAGGGAATTGCCACGACTTTTGCTGCATTAAACTATGCAAAGCGGCTTCTATGGCAGGTATGAACCGACCGTCGTTGATAAGGCATTCTGCCCATACCATGGAGGCGAACAGCAGCCGACGGCGTGTCATTAATTTTTTGGATGTTTCAGAATCTTTGCCATCGAAAAAACTGAGATAAATCTCATCCGTGAGGGGTGGCAAGGGCGATTTTCTCACTTCCTCGGCATCGGCAATCACAGCGGCGAACTGTCCGGTTCGGTACAAGCTATCCCATACGCGTCTGTTACCGATAGGTGAACCAAATGCGCGCGGCTTATCTGGGAGCATCCTGGCTATTTCGCGCACGCGTTGTTGATCTACGGGACCTATCAATCTTCTGCCATCTTCACGAATGATACGCATGGCAGGCCTGCCGCCAATGATGAGTTTCCCGGTTTTCCAAAGCTGATACCGATACAATGCCTCTACATAATAGTAGTCGGCATAACTAAGCGGCACATCTACCTCTGAGTTCTGTGCAAAAAAACCTACGCTATGTTTTAATAAAAACCCGCCATTCTCTTTATAAGCTGCTTTGTACTCCGGGCTGGCCAGTGTACGCAATGCCTTTTCTGCTGTTTCCAGGTATTCCTCTCGCAGTTCGCTTTCATTGTAGGCAGCCAGTTCCAGCAAAGCAGAAGCGATGAGGCTACCGGCAGAAGCATCCCTGAGGGCGTTTGGAATACCAGGTGCATGAAAATCCCAATACGGTATTTTATCGGCGGGAAATGCCGGATGATCCAGGATGAATCGCGCTATCTTATTGGCCATGTCGAGATAAACCCGATCCTTTGTTTCCCGGTACATCACCGTATAGCCATAAAGCCCCCAGCCCTGCCCCCTGGCCCAGGCCGACTGATCAGAATATCCCTGTCTGGTGTATTTCCGCTGTGGCTTACCGGTTACCGGGTCGTAGTTAACAACATGGTAAGAACTATTATCAGGGCGAATATGTTCTTTCATGGTGGTATTGGCATGACGCCGCGCCATATGGTAAAACGAAGAATCACCTGTGGCCCATGTTGCATAGAAAAGCAGTTCCAGGTTCATCATGTTGTCGATGATCACTAAAAATTCACCCGGTTTACCATTCCAGGAACGAATGCAACCTGTAGTATCACTAAAGCGTGTAGCCAGTGATCTGGCGCTGTTAACCAGTACTTTTTTGTAAGCAGCAGAGGGGAACAACCTGTTTGCATGACCATAACTGTTGAACATCATAAAACCCACATCGTGCGTCCAGGTATTATGTTGCTCCCGGGCAAGCGGCCTGAGCTTTTTTATGGCTTCATCCTTCAGCTGCTGATTGCCTGTAGCTTCATAGAGATAGAACAGGGTACCCGGATAAAACCCGCTGCACCACCAGTGAGAAGCGCTGAAAACAAGCCGGCCGTCCTGATCTGTTGTTTTAGGGAAACTGTCGGCCGGAACCTGTTTGCTGAGCCAGTTGTATTGCCGCGCGGCGTCCTGAAGCAGTTCTTCGGCCGGCAGGTCAAATGACCGGTTTGCATTTTTCGGCTGGGCATATAAAGCGCCCGGGCAAACAGCAATAACAAGCGCAATAACGGTTTGCAGAACAGAATATCTAAAGGAAATCATAATATGTACATTAGGGCTCTACCTTCACAGTAAGCTTTCTGGTTATTGTTTTTTGTGTGGTGCCAAATGAGTTGGTAGCAACAAATACGACATCGTATGTTCCGGGTTGTTCAAATACATAATCAAAACCAGTTGCCGCAATGGATATATCCTTTACAGGGATGCCCACATCGGGCGATACCGTTCCGATATAAAGCGCCTTACTGATCAACCAGTCTTCCGCCGCTGTATGTGGCGGATTCAGGCGGCCGGTAATCGATAACTGATCAACACTTATAGACCATTTAATATTGGTGTTGGAAAAATCTCTGGCTATCCAGCCTGCCGTGGCAAGGTCGGCCGTCGTATACCGCTCATTATTGGCATTAACGGTTGTTATATCAAAGGATTGTATGGCCCAGGAGCTTTGGCCATAGGCGGCTTCAGCATTGTAGTGAAAGGCAACAAAAAGCGGCTTTCCCGGTTCAAGGAACTCGTTCAAACCCAGCGGGCCGGAAGGTACATTGGCCGCGCCTGTCGACAGCGTAATACGATCGGTTACATTGGTCCAGGTAGCATTGGTAATGTTCGTTACATCATATGTACCGGAAAAATCGGTGGATAGCAACAAACTCAGGGAAGGTTGCACGTAATTGGTGGCCTGGGAGGTGAAGTTAAGCCAGGTATCACCTTCAAACAAAACCCTGTCTTTAAATTCGTATCTATGCCCCTCTTCACCTGAATAAAATGTAATAATATCGGCCGTTCCTCTGAAACTGAATGTCACCGTATCGCCGGCATGTATAGCCTGACTATGGATGGAAACATCAAAATCAGGTAGTTCCACTTTGGTTTTTGTACACGATACAACCAGCAGGGAAATCGAAATAAAATATATTAATTTGTTCATTGTAATATTTTTTTTGTTACCAACCTGGATTCTGTGTCATAGCCTTGTTAAGCGCCATTTCTCTTGATGGAATCGGGAACAGTAAATGCCTTTCCGACACGTTGTTCCCCGATAATGCCAGGTAACGCAGATTGGTAGGATAGGTCAGCGATATAGTATTGGCCAGATTCTTCATCGTACTTACAAATATGCCCCAGCGTTTGAGGTCGTGATTACGCAACGATTCAAAGCATAACTCGCGGGCCCTTTCGTCGCGTATTACTTCTCTGAACTGTTGCTGGTTGGTAATGGCATTGTTATTGGCTTCAGTAAACAGGGTGGCGCCTGCACGCTCCCGCACCTGATTGAGATAAGCAACTGCATCAGCAGGTCCGTTCATTTCGTTTTCTGCCTCCGCACGCATCAGCAAAATATCTGAATAACGAAGTATCGGAAAATTGATGGGGCCACCATTCTTTTGTTTAGGGGTGATCAGTTCATACTCGCGTCGCCATTTACCCGGGAAACGGTTATATAAATCCGTAGGGTTGTAAGGTACTTTGTTGGTGCCACTATACTTATAGGTAGAAATATTCCAGTCGCGACGCTGGTCTGTTTCCTCATAAAGATTAAACAACTTGTTGGTTGCATAAAGCGCCCCGTAGCAATAACCGGGATTTTCCAGGTCATTGGACGCTATGCCAAACCATACGCCAATCCAGGATGTTTCATTATATGCATCAAGGCCATTGCCAAAAAATTCAATCTCCCAAAGATTCTCTTTGATATCGTATATATCCTGTGCGTGATTGATGAATATCTGTTTGTAATCAGGATTAAGCGCATGTTCTCCGCTCAGTATTACAGAGTCTGCCCAGTCTCTTGCAGCAGCATATTTTGAGGTTTCACGAACAGGATAGCCAGCCATGGATAACGAAACGCGGGCAAGCATACCCATCACGGCTGTTTTGGAAATGCGGCCATTAAACCCAAGTGAGGAGATGGTGGCAACTTCATCTTTCGCTTCTGTCATATCCGCAATTATCTGCTCATACACTTTGCGCAGGGGAGAACGTTCCAGATCAACCGATTGTACATCAATGGTGGGTGTGAGCTTTAATGGTACATCACCCCAGTGCAGGGCAAGCAGATAATAATAGTAGGCACGAAGGAAAAGCGCCTCGCCGCGATATTGCGCCCGCAATGTTTCATCCATATCTGCGTGATGAATATTGGCCAGCAAATCATTGGCCCGGTCTATACCGGTATAACAGGCGGTCCACAGATTGTTGATATACGGATCTGAAATAGAGTGATTATAAACAGCCGGTCCTGTAAGTTCTGATGCAGCAGAGCGAATCCCTTCATCATTACTATAAGCCAGCTGACCACAAAGCCGGAAACCATACATATCTACGGTACCCAGGGGATCGTATACACCGGTGAGGGCCTTTTTTATGTGATCGGCCGTTTTGTAATAGTTTACCGGACTCAGGAAATCTGTAGGAACAGTATCCAGCATTTTATGGCAATTGCTGAACAGGAATACTATTGCTATTAGCAGTGAGAATATCTTTTTCATCGTTATTCCTTGTTAAAGGGTGAGGTTAATGCCACCAATGATGGTAAATGCACGGGGATAGGCAGAGTAATCGAAAGCGGGCGTAAGCGCACTGTTTCTGGTAGAAACTTCGGGATCGGTACCACTATATCCTGTAATGGTATACAGGTTCTGGGCCGATATATAACACCGCATGGTATGGATACGCGCTTTCTTTATTAAAGTGGCGGGCAAATTATAGCCAATCGAAACAGTTTTAACACGCAAATAAGAACCGTCTTCCACTACCCTGCTTGAATAGGCGGCAGGGCCCTGGCCGTTTGGACGAAAATTCTTACTATTCGGGTTCTCCGGCGACCAGCGGTCGGCATAGCTGGCAAATTGGTTCTGATTAAGGCGGCCATTTATATTCCCTTCAAAAAGCAGCCTGTTGGCGTTGAATACATCATTTCCATAAGACCATTGCAGGAATATATTCAGGTCGAAGTTTTTCCAGGTGATATTGTTGGTAAAGCCGCCCGTATGTATGGGAAAAGGCCGGCCAATGGCTGTTTGATCGTTGATGTCCATGATGCGGTCGCCATTCAGGTCGCGGTACTTTATATCGCCCGGTTTAATGGCCGTGCGGGTATTGCCATTGGTAGCCACCTCATCTTTCAGCAAATAAGTTCCATTGGGTTGCTGAATAAAATCTTCATACTGATATACGCCTTCCCAAACATAACCGTATAACAAAGCAACCGGCTGACCCAACTTTGCCATGTACAGTGGTATGTTCTTAAAATTGTTTTCCCAGGTAACGGCTGTAAGAATGCTCTCCTGATTTTGTGTAAGCTCCAGCACTTTGCTGGCATTGAACGATATGTTGAAGCCCGAGCGCCAACTGAAATTCTTCGACTGAACGTTTATGGTATTCAGCGAAAATTCAAATCCGGAATTGCGTACCCGCCCGATGTTTTTGAAGGCTTTGGTGAGCCCGGTTGTTACCGGCATATCGGCATTCAGCAAAAGATCATAAGTGTTCTTATGGTAAAAATCTGCCACAAAACCTACGCGGTTGTTAAAGAAAGAAAGATCGATACCTACATCAAACTGGCCGGTATTTTCCCATTTCAGATTATAGTTATCGAGTGAAGACTTGATGGCAGCTTTTTCGAGGCTATTGTTAAATGCATACGAATTGATGTTGGGAAACGAGAGTACAGACAGGTATGCAAAATCGGTAACGCGGTTATTACCGGTAATACCATAGCCAATTCTCAGCTTGGCATCAGTAATTACCGTGATATTCTTCATAAACGGTTCATTGCTCAATCGCCAGGCAAAGGCGCCGCTGGGGAAATAGCTCCATTTGTTACCGGGTGCAAACCTTGAAGACCCATCAGCACGGAACGTAGCCGTGAGCATGTATTTTGATTTAAAACTGTAGTTCACCCTTGCCAGGTAAGACAACAGCACACTTTCAGAAGTGGTAGATCGGATAGTAGAAGGAACGCCTTCATCGAGGCCACTGATACCGAGCGATTCATTGGGCACCAGCAAGGCCGAAGCGCCTGAGCTATTTACCTTACGTACCTGGATGGTGTATCCTGCCAGTGCATTGAGGGTATGAGATTGGCCCCATTTTGTCTGGTAAGTCAGGGTATTTTCATTGACCAGATTGTCGATCTGTGTATTAATAATTGTTCCGTTAGGACCACCCTTTCCCAATGTACTCCTCGGATTTCCATAAGGCGTATTTGAATTATTGAATATCTCACTGCGGGAATTGGCACGATTCAGGCCTCCTGTAATACGTAATTTCAGCCTGGGTGTGATGGCGTACTCACCGTAAGCATTGGCAATAATTGTAGCGGTGATGTTTTTATTATAAATGTTCTGCGCTGTAATAATCGGGTTGGAACGATAGTCGCTTGCCATATCAATGGCATCATCATACAGTTCATTGGCCAGTTCCTCGTCGTTGCCTGTTCCTGATATAGGACGATATGCCCAAACACTGTAAAGAAGGCTGAGCGAGCTCAGGTCGTTCCGGTAGTCGGAAACCACTGTACCAAATTTGGTAGCATTGGTGAAATTTATGTTCACCCCGGTTTTCAGTTTATCGCCCACCTGCTGATCCAGCACCGCGCGTCCCTGATAACGCTTGAAACCTGTGTTGATCACAATACCATCCTGGTTAAAAATGGATCCCGACAGGAAATATTTTGATTTGGTAGTACCGCCACTTATGGAAGCAAAATAATTTTGCATAGGTGCAGTACGAAACAAACGATCCTGCCAGTCAATGCCCTGTTGGTCTTTATAAGAATCCAGCGTTTTTCCGTCGGTAAAATAAAACTTGTTGGCCACAGCCGGGTTCAGTTCCGTTTGCAACTTGATGAATTCATATCCGCTGAGCAGCTTCATACGTTTGATATTCGCCTGTACACCGGCATATCCATTCAACGTAACTACTGCTTTGCCAGCCTTCCCTTTTTTGGTAGTAATAATAATAACGCCATTCGCGCCACGCGCACCATATATGGCCGTAGCAGAGGCATCCTTCAGAATGTCGATTGATTCGATCTCTGCCGGATTCAGCGCATTGTTATCCGGGTTTTCAATAGGAAATCCATCAATCACATACAAAGGAGAATTATCCTGCGTGAGGGAGTTGGCGCCACGAATAATAATATCACTGGCAGCACCCGGCTGTCCGTCTGGTGATGTAACCTGCACACCAGCTGCCCGGCCGGCAAGCGCTTCCTCAAAAGAACGAACCGGCGCTTTCTCAACATCATCCATATCTACTTTGGCAACTGAACCGGTAACATCTGATCGTTTCACCTGGCCGTAGCCGATCACAATCATATCTTCCAGGGTAGTTTGTGGAAACTGCATGACTACATTGGCGTTAGCAGCAAGTACTCTTGCTGTCAGTTCTTTTTTTGCATAGCTGACATGAGTAAACAGCAGTTTGGCGGAGGGCGCCGGCACTTTTATAATGAAGTTGCCCGCATTATCAGATAAGGCATAAGTGGAAGTACCAGTCACCTGAATAGACACACCCTCAATAGGATTCCCCAGGCTATCGATCACTTTTCCGCGAACACTTATAGTGCCGGTATCTGCATCGGCCGACGGTCGTTGCGGAGCGTACCGCTTTTCTTTGATGCTGATGAGTTTACTGTTTATGATCTCATAGGTAAGTGCAGGTTGCTGCAGAAATATGGCTTTAAGCGCATCTTCCAGTTTTACTTTTTTTAATACAATATCTACCGGTTTGCTTTTTTGCATCAGCTGATCCTGGTAGATAAAAGAGTAGCCGCTTTGCTTTTTAACGCTTTGCAGCACTTTTAACAGCGAACTATTCTTTTCCGACAGGGTAATGGTTTGTCCGTATCCTGTTGCCGACAGCATCAAAAACAGAGTAAGCATTAACGCGAATCCGGATTTTGTTGTACGGTTGCGCCTTACGGTTTCCGGAGGGCATAGGTTTCCCGGAAAGAATGAATGACATTGTTTGAATGGCATAGCATCGTTCTTGGTTGGTTTTAACAATAAAGTTGCTGCAGTGGGAAATGATGTACTTGCCCACCGGGGATGATAACGGATAAGATTGACGAAAATGTCAGTGTGTTACTATAACAGTACGCTCTGTTGCATTTATAGTGAAATGAAGATTGTTGGTTTCAAGAACTTTTAATAGCTCTGATAAGGTTACGCCTCTCGGCACTTGTCCGCTGAATGTAATCGAAGCGGGAATAGCATCATTGAAAACAAAATTTACATCGTACCATCTCTCTGCTGAACGAAGAATGGCTGTAAGTGGGGTATTGCGGAACACCTGTTCTCCGTTTTTCCAGGCGATAGCCATTTCCGTATCAGCCTCCGGCACCAGTTTCAGTTCGCCATTCGCTTTGCTCACCCCCTGTTCGCCAGGCTTTAACAGCAATGATTGCGCTTTCGTTCTCACTTTAACAGAACCTTCCAGCAAGGTGGTCAGTAATGCAGGTTCATTACTGTATGCCATCACGTTGAAATGGGTGCCTAATACTTCCACCGATGTATTGGCCGCATGTACAATAAAGGGTTTTGATGCATCTTTCGATACTTCAAAATAGGCTTCACCGGTAATTTCTACTTCCCGGGAATTGCCCTTAAACGCTGCCGGAAACCTGATACTGCTTTCCGCGTTCAGCCATACATGTGTACCATCGTGTAACACAAGTTGTTGCTGCCTGGCTCTTGGCGTGGAGAGCACGTTTACAGCCGCCTCATTGGCCGATGTTTCCTCCCTGCCAAAAACGATGACACTGCCAGGTGTTTTGCTGACGGTATGGGTCAGCATTCCATGCCGTGCCGTATCCAGCACAATGGTCTTTCCGTTAGCAAGTTTCAGCACGGCGCCGTCGGTACCTGGCTGCAGGTCGGTTGGTAACTGCTGCTGTTCTGCTTGTTGCGACGATAGCTGCTGCATTTTTTGTTGCTGCAACAAATGCCAACCTGCCAATGAAAAAGCCACTATAGCTGCTGCTGCAGCCGCTACACGTACTATACGTTTCCGAATTGGAACAACAGGTGATATCTCCTTTTGCAGGCGTTGCAACATACGCTCACGAAGCGCTAATTTGCTTTCTGCCATTGATTCCGGCACTTCCAGGGGCGTATCATCATCTTCATTATACCATGCCGCCAGCTCCGCCTCTTCGGCGGGCGTAATGGAGCCATTGAGCATCTTTTCAGCCAAAAGACGATACCGGTCCTGCAGGTTATTTTGTTCCATTCGGGAGTGCCTTTACTATATAGTTCCCTGAAGAACAGTTTTCCGTCAATTGCCATCCGGAATTTTTTTAAAAAAAGAGGGGGAAATCAGGAAAACATTCGTAACAAATTGATACGCAGCGATTTTAAAGCACGTGAAATATGTCGTTCAACGGTGTGCTCAGCAATATTCATGGCCGAGGCAATCTCTTTTTGTGTACGCCCTTCGTTGCGAAGTTGAAAAGCTATACGGCATTGAGGGGGAAGATCATTGACCAATTGCCCCAGTTTTTTATTCAGATCTTCAAATTGCAGGTCCTTTTCCGGGTTATCAGCACCTACCCATTCTTTGGCCTCCATTGTAAGTTTTGACATACGTTTTTGTCGAGCCAGGAGTTTGAGAACGCGGAATTTCATAGCCACGGCAAGATAGTGGCTGAGACGGGTTTGAATGACCAGGGTTTCGCGGCGCTGCCACAGATCAAGAAAAATATCGTGTACGAGGTTTTCGGCCTCACCGAGGTTGATCACTTTTTTTCCTGCTATGTAATACAGCTTTTCCCAGTATCGATCGTAAATTTCTGTGAAGGCTTGCTTATCACCTTTGGCGAGTAATGTAAGCAGGATATCATCCTCATATGTATGGTAGCGGCCAGGCATTGTTCGCAAGTCAATCGGGACAAAAATAAGGGTTTCCTTATTTACTTGTCAGGTAGTTTTGGTGCGGTTAAAATACATTAGTTTTTGGAAATTTTGAAAGGTGTCTTGGAAAATGGCCCGAACAACACATCGTTAAAGAATCAGGCAAATGTAAATTTGAATCATTTATGGGCAAAAAAAAGCCCGGTAGACACCGGGCCACACTTTCTCCATATCCATACCTCAACCAAGATTGGGCTGAGGTGTGTATCTTAAATAAGGTTTTACTACTTTCACACCTTTTGTAAATTTTTTAATGGCATCTTCCGTTGAAATAGCCGGCACCACAATCACATCCTGGCCATGCTCCCAGTTGGCAGGGGTGGCTACACTGTAATTGGCCGTTAATTGCAATGAATCGATGACACGCAATACTTCAAAGAAGTTACGTCCTGTGGAAGCAGGATATGTGATCATCAATTTGAGGGTTTTGTCGGGACCTATTACAAACAAAGAACGAACGGTAGCAGTAGCCGATGCATTGGGATGTATCATATCGTAAAGCCGGGCTACTTCGCGTTTCTCGTCGGCGATCAACGGGAAGTCCACGGTGCAGTTTTGTGTTTCGTTGATATCTTTGGTCCATCCAACATGTTTTTCAAGCGGGTCTACACTAACCGCCAGTACTTTTACATTTCGCTTTCTAAACTCTTCCTGCAGCAAAGCAGTTCTTCCCAACTCGGTAGTACACACAGGCGTAAAATCGGCGGGGTGCGAAAACAATATTCCCCAACCATCTCCCAGGTATTCATAGAGATCAATTTCTCCTGCTGTAGTTTGTGCTTTGAAGTTGGGGGCTGTATCCCCTAATCGTAATGACATATGGTATTTTTTAGCGTTAATAATAAAAACCGTTATTGTAGCGGTTTAGGGAAAAACGGAGATAAGAATATCTCCGTTTCAGTCTTACCTGACTCGAAAAGTGCACCTGAAGAACCAATACCCATAACCTTGACCTAAGAAATTCGGGGGCTCACCATGAGAGCCCCCGTGATGTAAACGGCTGGGGTTACTATCTAGAACCTATCTCAAAAAACAACTGATGTATACATGGGATATCCTTTCCGCTCATCCTGGTATAGCAGCCTGATTGCAACCCGAGCCGCCAAATTCATGGACCACTCGGGCTGTATTAACCAGGCTTGCACTAACGATCAAGTGCATCAAAAAATGGGATTTTCAGGAATGGATACCGGTTTTCATAAGATTACTATCAGACACAAAGAAAAGACAGGTAAGAAAGAATACTTGTAATAAACAACGTCGACTACGAGGCCAAAAAAATTGGAAACCCATTCCATATTTTACTACACAATCCAGGGGTTAGCCAATCTTAGCTATTGAACTATCGAATTGCAGCACTTACCACCGCGGAATAGATAACACTGTCGTTCTCCATCCTTGCTTTAATCCTGTATAAGGATTGGGCCGCCATAGGACATTGGTTGATATACTCATAATACTTATAAGTCGAATCCTGGTTGTTTTCAAATGGGAAGGCCAATGCAATCACTTTGAAATTGTTGGTGTTATCGCCTCTTTCCACTTCAAAATAGCGGCACTTTAACTGGTGGGTTACATCCCATTTGAAATCCAGTCGGCCATTGTTGTTTTCGATCTCGAAGTTGGTAAAAACCAGATCATCATTTTGTTTATGACGGCTTGTTATATGTGTTGCAGAACTAAATGCAACTATAAAATGATATATCAGTATACAACATAAGGTACAGATTTTCATATTCAGGGTTTTTATGTTTTGTTAATGTTTGTTATTGCAATCGAGTGCTATTTTACAATCACCGGTTGTACATGTATCAATCCATTATTATCTTCCAGGCGAATGAAATATGTTCCCGCGCTTTTTCCGCTTAAATTAATTTCGTTAGTGGTATTACGGAGCGTTGTCGACATCGCCACTTTTCCATCAGCGTTGAAGACGATCGCTTTTACAGGGCCAGACGGCGCATTTTTCATTTGCACCTGGAAACGTCCTGCACTGGGGTTGGGCCATACCTTTACATGTACGCCGGCTTTAATTCCGGGTCGTACCATTACCACCTGTGAGAATTCATATTTTCCATCTATGTCTACCTGGCGAAGACGATAGTAGACCACCTCAGCACCCAAAGCATCCACACCCTGGTCGATGAAGGCGTATGTTAAGGAACGGGAGCTGGTGCCGGAACCTGCTACGGTGCCTATGGTACTGAAGTTTTGTCCATCCATACTTCTTTGTATTTCAAACCGGTCGTTGTTTTGCTCCATTTTCGTAATCCATTTCAAAATTGTTTTTCCATTACCTTCATACTGTGCTTTGAAATCAGTGAGTGTTACGGGAAGGGTTGGAGGGGGTGTGCACCAGCTAAGTACCCAAATGTCCATATCACCATAATTGCCGGGCACATTACCATCAACGGATTCGGTGCTGCCTGTCATGATATAACATCCACTCGGCGCCTGTGCAATTAACATTCCCTCATCATGATGGGTGCCGCCAAAGGTTTGTATATATTCCTGCGTACCGCCGGCTGTAATCTTTAATAACAGAAAATCATAATCACCCCTGGAGGGAGTTCCGGCCAAATCACCGTCTGTGGATGTGGTTGATCCCAATACAGCGTAACCTCCATCAAGTGTTTGTATGATAGAGTAACCACGGTCGAACCCGGTCCCTCCTATTCTTTTCTGCCATTGTATATCACCACTGAAATCAAACTTTATCAACAGGACATCGTAACTACCTTGTCCCGGCACAGACAGCAAATCACCATCTACACTTTCCGATGCGCCTACCACGATGAATCCATCGTCTTTTTGGCCATCACCGTCATCATCAGTCAACAGTATATCAAAGGCAACATCATTAAAATCGCCACCATAAGATTTCTGCCATTGTATATGTGTACCGCTTGCATTTAATTTCACAATCCATGCATCGGCATAACGACCCAAATGAGGATCAACAGCACCACCGTGATAGCCGATGACCTCACCATCTTCTGAATAGGTTTCACCTACTACCAGGTATCCACCATCAGATGTTTGTTGCAGTCTGTATCCCCACTCGTTTTCCGACCCGCCGATCGTTTTTTCCCATTGCAGATCGCCTGTGGCACTCAGCTTGATCACCCAGATATCCTGCATTCCGTGGTTGTTACTAACATCAAAATCGTCAGACGTGGTTTTGCCCACTATGGCATATCCATCGTCTTTTTGGCCATCGCCGTCATCATCTGTTTGTATAACATGCCAGGCTTCCTCCGATTTGGATCCCCCAAAGGCGCGTTGCCATTGTATATCGCCCTCACTATCCACTTTCACGACCCAGATGTCTGGTATGTAATCATCTTCAATGTGCGGATGAAAACCACTATTGATGGCATCTCCATCTTCTGAATCTACACTTCCCACCAGGATGAAACCACCATCGGCCGTTACTTCCACGTAATGACAAAAATCGGAACGGCTGCCGCCATAGGTTTTTTTCCAGAGTATGTTTCCACTGATATCCGCCTTGATCAGGAACATATCTACCTGCCCTTTTGTTATTCCGGCGAAGTCGTCTGTTTCAGAGTTGGTGCTGCCGGCAACTATGACATCGTTACCCACCATCTTTACAGCATGAGGGCGATCCCAATAGTCTCCACCAAAATTTTTGCTCCATGCGGGGGGAGTGTTTTGTGCTTGCAGGTTCATGACAGTGCTTAGCAGCACTGCGGTAAGCGTCCATTTCATAAGGGGTATTTGTTTATTTAGGGTTTTTTATGAAAGGGTACCGATCTCATTATTGAAATCAATAACCGGTACAAAGAAAAAGAAGCAGAGGAAGAGGGCTTGTAATAAAATATGTTGATGTGGGGGCAATAAAAATGGGCTAGCCGCTCCATGTTTTACTACACAGATAACGGACTCATTTACAAGGCATTAAATTTATAGGGCAGGATATCGTAAGGGTTTACACATAAAAAGGAAAGGGCCTCGAAAAGCCCCTTCCTGCTGTGATTTCTACCCTAAAAACCCAATCACAGCCTAATGGACTATCGTATTACCGGAGTTACTACAGCGGAATAAATAACCCTGTCGTTTTCCATTCGTGCTTTAATCCTGTAAAAGGATTTTGTGCTCGTCTTAGGATACCGGTTTGTATACTCAAAATATTTATACGTCGAGTCCTGGTTGTTTTCAAAAGGAAAGGCCATGGCAATTACTTTGAAATAATCCGCACTATCACTTCTTTCCACTTCAAAATAGCGGCACTTCAACTGGTTGGTTACCTCCCATGTAAAATTCAGCCTGCCATTTTTATTTTCTATCTCAAAGTTGGTGAAACGCAATGCATCACCTGGTTTATAGTGTTCAGAAGCCTGTGCAATAGCACAATAACCAAATAAGGAATGGTAGATCAGCATAAAACATACCTTACAAAATTTCATACTGAGGGTTTTTTCGTTTTAGGTAGAATAAGTCCAAATCAGGCCAAAACAAGTCTTATTTTACAACCACCGGCTGTATCTGCATCCATCCTTTATTGTCTTCCAGGCGGATGAAATAGGTGCCGGCGCTTTGTCCGCTCAAATCAATGTCATGAGTGACACTATTGAATGTTGTTGTTTTAATTACTTTTCCATTGGCACCATATATAGTGGCTCTTATGGGGCCGGACGGCACATTTTTGAGTTGCACCTGGAAATGCCCTTCGCTGGGGTTGGGCCATACCCGTACATCGGCGCCATTTTTAATTTTTGGCCTTACCATGACCACCTGCGATAGTTCCGACTTTCCGTCGATGTCTACCTGACGGAGACGGTAATATACTATGTCGGCGTTCAGCGCATCCACACCCGGGTCGGTATAGGCATAGGTTGATGTATGGGAGGTGGTGCCCGAACCGGCTACGGAGCCTATGGTGTTGAAGTTCTGCCCATCGATGCTTCGTTGTATTTCAAACCGGTCGTTGCTGTGTTCGCTGGCAGTACTCCATTCCAAAAAAGCCTTTCCATTACCTTTATATTGTACTTTGAAATCGGTGAGAGTTACAGGAAGGGTTGGTGGTGGAGCGCAAAAGCTGACTACCCATGCGTCTTGCAAACCTTTGTGATCAGTTACATCCTGATCCCAGGATTGCGTAGTACCTACCAAAACATAGCATCCTGTGGGTGTTTGCCTAACAGAATAGGCGTCATCGATGCTACTTCCGCCAAATCTTCCTTTCCACTCTATATCGCCTGTCGCCGACAATTTTAACATCACGTAATCAGTTTGGCCCTTCTCTTCTGTGTCTGCAAATGTTCCATTGACCGATGCAGTTAAAGCGAGCACAGCATAGCCACCATCCAATGTCTGCACTACCGATCGGGCACGTTCAGTAGCTGTTCCACCATAGCGTTTCTTCCACTGTACATTGGCATCCATATCAAACTTAACTAAAAATATATCCCAGGAGGCCATGCCTGCCTCTGGCAACGGTGCATCGCCGTCTCTTGATTCGCCGTTGCCGACAATTATAAATCCGTCATCTGCCTGACCATCACCATCGTCATCAGTCAATTGAATTTCATAAGGTATTTCACTATAGTTTCCACCCCAGGCCTTGTCCCATAATAAATTGCCTGTTGCATCCAGTTTGACGAGCCACCAGTCGGCATATTGGCCATAGTTTGCACTGGGAAGCTGGTGATAACCGAGTATG
>Ga0065721_10003827_pt1 | contig 69637 bp, 59 predicted proteins | sample Mesricmetagenome_FD_59108 | JGI IMG/M metagenome (GOLD analysis project Ga0065721, IMG submission 59108) | Mesophilic microbial community from rice straw/compost enrichment Sample: eDNA_1 v2 (version 2) | ecosystem: Engineered > Solid waste > Grass > Composting > Bioreactor | place: USA: Davis... | reverse complement strand
CGCGGCGATTTTTTCGAGCACGGCGCGGATGGCCGCGTCCTGATAGTAACGCCGCGTCGCCTCGCCGCGCGCGTAGGGCACGAGGAGCGCTTTGGCCTTCGGCGAATCGAGTTTGAAGCCCTTGAGCTGCTCGTAGCGCGTCCGTAGTTCCGCCGGCGTGGGGAACTCCTCGAGCGGACGCGGTTGCGAAGTGAGACCGGAGTTCGCCTCGTATTCGACGAACTGGTGGCCGTTGGTCGAAAACACGAAAGCGACGTGGAGGCGCTTTTGGTAGTTCTGCACCTGCTCGATTCCCGACTCCGGCGGGGCGTTCTCCCGTTTGGCTTCGACATAGGCCACCGCGATTGGCTGGGTGCCCTGCGTGATCGGCAGACGGAGAATGTAGTCGATCCGACCGGGCGCGGCACGCTCCGCTCCGTCCTCGGTCAATTCGATGCGCCCGGCGGTTTGCTCGCGCTTGATGTGGCCTTCGGTCCAGCCGCGAACATGGATCTTCGGGTCGATGAGCTTCGCCCGCGTGTCGGCCTCGGTGAAAAATTCTCCGGTGTCGTCGTAAGGAGGCTTCATCGAATACGCTGCACGACATCCGCGCCCGCCATTTCCCAAATAGAAGCGACCTCAGGCGCGGAGGTCTCCGGGGCAAGAATGGCGAGGACGGTCATGCGCGAACATTCACCACCGACAGAGGGGTGTGTCGAGCGCACACACAACCGCCAGGGGGGTGTAAGTTAAGAATGCCCGCCGCTAGTCTCGGTCGTGCGCAACGACACGGTGCAACGGCTGATGGAGCGCGTGAAGCTGCTCCGGAAATCTCTTGGGATGACCCAAGAGGCTTTCGCCGAACGCGCCGGGCTAAAATACAAGCACTACCAAGCGGTTGAAGCGGGGCATAAGCCCAACATCCAGTTCGAAACGGTGATCAAAATGGCCCGCGCCTGCGGCATCGAACCGTGGCAACTGCTTCACTTCGACGAACCGGTCGAAGCCCTGGCTGAAGCGCAACAATCTTACGACACCAACAAGGGCAGTGCGGTGGCGAAGCAACCCGCCGCCGCTCCCACGAAGAAGAGCACGCCCAAGCGGCGGCGTTGAGCGCTTCGCCCACGCCGCCGCTTATTGCTTGTGGGATTTTAGGTGGATGGGCGGGTCGCTCCGCCCATGGCTCGTTCCGAACAGCGGGCGCGGGCGACACGCCCGCGGCTACAACTTGTTTCGAACTGCTCTAAACCTACATAGCCGACGGCCTCACCCCTCCGCCCGCAGCACTTCCAGCGGCGGGCGGCGGGAAAGGCCACGCTGGGTGAGCAGGCCGGTTGCGATCGTCAGCACGGTCACCGCCACGGTCGTCACCACCACCGGCGTCCAGGGCAGCACCGGCGTCGCCTTGAAGACAAAATGAGCCACCGCCGCGCCGCCGCCCAGCGCCAGCAGCGCGCCCGTGGCGCCCGCCATCAGGCCGAGCGCCGTCAGCTCCGCGAGCAGGGCCATGCGCACCTGCCCCGCGCTCGCGCCGAGCGTGCGCAGGAGCACCGCCTCGCGCACGCGTTGCTCCCGCCCCGCCGCCAGCGCGCCGGCCAGCACGACCACGCCGGTCGCGAGCGTGAAGATCGCGATGAAGCGCACCGCCATCTCGGCCTTCGAGAAAATCGCGTCGAGCGATTCGATCACGAGGTTGAGGTCGAGGATCGACACGTTGGGGAACTCCGCCGCCACCGCGCGCTGCACCGCGGCGTTCAGCTCCTTGTCCTCCGCCCGCGCCGCCAGCACGTGGAACTTCGGCGCGCCCTCCAGCACGCCGGCCGGGAACAACACGAAAAAGTTCGGCGACATCCGCCGCCACTCCACCTCGCGCAGGCTCGCCACACGCGTGCGCAGCGGCACGCCCTGCACGTCCCACTCGATCTCGTCGCCGAGCCCGATCTTGAGATCGGCGGCCAGCTTTTGCTCGACCGAGATCGGCACGATCTCGTCCGCCGCGGCGCCCGGCTCCAGGCTCCCCGCCCCCAGCGTCCAGCTCGCCACCCACTCGCCCGCGACCACGCGCTCCGTATCCGCGGGTTCGCTACGATAGCTCGAGCGGTATTCGCGCCGCAGCGTCCAGGACGGGATGCCCGACGTGCGATCGCGCAACCACTCCTCGACCGGACGTCCCTTCAGCTTGGCCATGCGCATCGTCACGATCGGCGCCTCGGCCAGCGTCGGCGCGCCGGTCTTGGCGAGCGTCTCGCGCAGGCCCTCCGCCTGGTCGTCCTGGACGTCGAAAAACAGGAGATTCGGCCGCCCCGCCGAGCCCGCGAGTTTCACCTGACCGAGTAGCGCGCCGCGCGAGAAAGACAGCGTGAGCAGGAGGAAGGCGCCGAGCCCGAGCGCAACCACCAGCCGCGCCGTGCGGTTGCCCGGACGGTGCAGGTTCGCGAGCCCCTGGCGCAGCGCGAAGGGCAGGCCGCGCAAAACGTCCGCCGCGCGCCGCGCCGCCCACATCACTCCGTGCGCGACCAGCGCCAGCGCCGCGCCCGCCACGAGCAGACCGCCCGCAAACCCCGCGCCACGCCGCCAGTCGCCGGCCAGCCAGACCGTCAGCGCCAGCACGAGCGCGCCCAGCAAGGCGCCCGCCGCCCAGCGCAGCAGATCACGCCGGCCGGTCTCCGGCTCGACCGCGCGCAGCACGGCCAGCGGCGGCACCCGACGCACCGCGAGCAGGGGCACGAGCGTGCAAAGCGTCGTCAGCGCCACGCCGATGCCGGCCGCGCGCGCGATCTCCGCCCAATGCACGCCGAACTCCCCCGCCGTCACAGGCACGAAATCTTGCAACAAGCTCCCGAGCGTCGCCTGCAAGGCCGCGCCCGCCAGCGCGCCGACGACGCTTCCGCCCGCGCCCACCGCGACGCCCTGCGCGAGAAACACGCCCAGCCCGAGCCCGGCGCCCGCGCCGAGGCAGCGCAGCACCGCGACGGTGGCGAGTTTGCGTCGCACCATCGCGTTCATCGCCGCCGCCACGCCGATCGCACCGAGGAGCAGCGCCACGAGGCCGGTGAGACCGAGGAAGGCGTTCACGTTGTCCATCGCGCGTCCGAGCTCGCGTTTGCGCCCGGCGACGGTGTCGGCGTTGAGCCGCAGCTCGCGCATCCGCTCGCGTTCGCGGCGCGCCAAGGCCTCCGCGTCGACGTCCGGCGGAAACTTGAAATGCGTGCGGTAGCGCGCGACCGAGCCCGGCCCGAGCAGGCCCGCGTCGGCGATTCCCGCCCGGCTCACCAACACGCGCGGCGAGAGCAGCGCCACCGCCGCGGATTCGCCCGGCAGTTTTTGCAAGGCGCCCGCCACACGAAACTCCTTCGTGCCCAGCCGCACCGTCGAACCGACCACGAGCGCGAACTGCGTCATCAGGGACTCCTCCACGAGCACCGACTCGCCGTCGGCGAGCTCCGCGTGAGCGCCCGGCGGCGAACTCGTCACCTCGCCGTAGAAGGGATAGGTCGCGTCGACCGCGCGCACCGTCACGAGCCGGACGCCGGGCATCGCGCCGAACGGCGACGGCACCGCGAGCATCGAGGCGAAGGCGATCTCGTGGGCCTGTTCGCCGCCGAGCCCGGCGAGGTAGGCCGCGGCTTCCGCGTCGGGTTTGGCGCGCGACTCGACGACGAGATCGGCTCCGAGCAACGCCTTCGCCTGCTGGTCGATCGCCCCGCGGATGCTTTTTCCCAGAGACCCGGTCGCCGCGAGCGCCGCGACGCCGGCCACCACCGCGAGCGCGGTGAGAACAAGCCGCCCGCGCGAAGCCCGCGCATCACGCCAGGCGAATTTTAGGAGAAAAAGCATCGGAAGGGGCCCACGAAACACACGAAAAGACACGAAAAAATCAGACCACGATCTTCGCCCACTCGACCTTCGGATAGTGGCCGAAGTTGACGAGCAAGCCGGCACGAAGGCCCGTGGCGTGTAGGTAATTGAGCACCTGCGCACGATGTTCTTCGGCGAGATTCGAGACCGCCTTCAACTCCACCAAGACGGAGCCGTAGCAGACGAAATCCGGCTTGTAGCGCTGCTTCAACGGCACGCCCTCGTAGCTCAAAGCAAGTTCGGGCTGCGCCACGAAGGGGATTCCGCGGAACCCAAGCTCAAGCTCCATGCATTCTTGGAAAACGGCCTCCAAAAACCCACAACCTTTCTCCTTATAAACCTCAAAGCACGCGCCCATGACCGCATAGCATTCGTCCTTCAGGATCAGCTCTTTGTTCATTGGTATTCTTTTCGTGTTTTTTCGTGTGTTTCGTGGGCAAAAAATTCAGCCGTCCACGATCTCCCCGCCGCGCAGCCGGAGCACGCGGCGGCAGCGTTTCGCGAGTTCCATGTCGTGGGTCACGAGCACGAGCGTGGTGCCCTTTTCGCGGTTAAGTTCGAAGATCAGATCCGTGATCAGGTGCGAGGTCGCGCCGTCGAGGTTGCCCGTCGGCTCGTCGCAGAATAGTATCCGCGGATTGGATACAAAGGCGCGAGCCAGGGCCACTCGCTGCTGCTCGCCGCCGGAGAGCTGCACCGGATAATGCCCCAGCCGCTCGCCGAGCCCCACGCGCTCCAGCAGCGCCCGCGCGTCGCGTTCGACCTCCGCGCCGCGCTCGCCGCGCAGCTCGCGCGGCACGCACACGTTTTCCAGCGCCGTGAGCGAGGGGATGAGCTGGAAGTTCTGGAAGACGAAACCGGTGTGCTCGTTGCGCACCCGCGCGCGCTCGTCCTCGCTCAGGCCGCCGAGGTTCCGGCCCGCGAGCGCGACCGTGCCGGTCGTCGGTTGGTCGAGCCCGGCGCAGAGGCCGAGCAGGGTCGTCTTGCCGCTGCCGCTCGGACCGACGAGCGCGAGCGACTCGCCCTCCGCCAACGAGAAGCTCGCGCCGCGCAGCACCGTGAGGGGCCCCGCCGCGGTGGCGTAGACGCGGCTGACGTTATCGACCTGAAGAATCGGAGCGGCGGCGGAGTTCGACATCGGAGCGGGCGGGAAGCGCCGGGAGCCAAAGCCCGCCCCCGACGTTTCGCAACCCGCGTCGGATGTCGCCGCCGTCCGCGGGCTCAGCCGAGCCAGGGCGCGATCTCGCGAACGTGGACCGGCAGACCGGTCTGGATCGAGCGATTCGCCGCCACGCCGGCCATGATCGACCAGGCGCCGTCCTCGTGGCCGGCCGCGCGTCCGAGGGGATCGTCGATGGCTTTTCCGCTGAACAGATCCTCCAGCAGCAGCTCGTCGGCGCCGCCGTGACCACCGCGGCTGGTTTCCGGAATATCGATGCGGACCGGGGCGCCCCAATGCGGACGCACCAGCAGCGTGACGGGCTCCACGATCTCGTGCGGAGCCGAGCCGCGGATGTTGCGCGCGAGGTTCGCGTCGGCCTCCCCGGCCTGGACGCTGGCGCGCTCGGTGACGTCGAACTCGAGCCGTCCCTTGGTGCCGTTGAAGGCGATGCGATAGCCCTCCCAGGGCGCGAAGGCGACGAGATGGTAGGTCATCACCGCGCGGTTGCGGTAGCGCACCAGCACGCTCATGTCGTCCTCGATCGAGATGCCGTCGCCGAAGACGTTCTGGTCGCGCTGGTAGCCGTCCGCCGCCTCGCAATCGAGGTAGAAGCGCTTGAGATCGGGTTCCTTGGAAAGATCCAGGGCGAAGGGATCGCCGGCGGCCGCGGCGCTGCCGGTGCCGCGCGCGTAGGCGTGGGTCTCGCCGCGGGCCTCGGCGTTCTCGCGCCCGTAGAAGCGCAGGTCGCCCATCGCCATCACGGTCTCGGGACGGCTGTCCAGCCACCAGTTCATGAGGTCGAAGTGGTGGGTGGACTTGTGCACAAGGAGACCGCCGCTGTTGCGCTTGTCGCGATGCCAGCGGCGGAAGTAGTCCGCGCCGTGCTGGGTATCGAGGACCCACTCGAAGTGCACGGAGACGACGTCGCCGATGACGCCGGAGCGGAGGAGCTCCTTCACCTTGGCGTTGCGCGGCGCGTAGCGGTAGTTGAAGCCCACGGTGAGGCGGCGGCCGGTGCGCGTCCGCGTATCCAAAATCTGGCGACACTTCTCGGCGTCGACCGTGAGCGGCTTCTCGGTGATGACGTCGCAGCCCGCCTCCATCGCGCGGCACAGATATTCGTGGTGCGTGCGGTCGACCGAGGTCACGATGACGACGTCCACGCGGTGCTCGCGGATCATTTTCTCGAAATCCGCCGGCGCATAGGTCGGGAGCGTGAGCCCGAGTTCGTCCTGCCAGGCCTGCATGCGCAGGGGATTGGTGTCGCAGATGGCGACGAGTTCGCAGGTCCCGGGGAAGGTTTTCACGATCGCGTCGCGATACATGCGCGAACGGATGCCGGTTCCGACCAAGGCGTATCTTTTGCGGGTTTGCATGGTGCCGCCATCCTACCAAGCGCCTCCCGCGCCGGATATTGCGAAAACGCGCGGTGTCTTGACATAAACGCGCATGCTCAGCGGAGCCAAAAACCTCGTTTACATCGCGCGCGGCCCCCGCGCCTACGGAACCAAGCCCGTGTTGCCCCGCCGGCGCGGATGCTGGGAGTTCGAATTTGTCCTGAAGGGCCGGGCCCGTCCCTACCCCGTCCCCTTCGCGTCGGAGGAGGACTATTCCCCTCGTCTGTATGTGTTTCCTCCGTATTCCGCCCATGGCTGGACCGATGACGAGGGGGCGTTTTCCGACATCTTCGTCACCCACTTCCGGGAGGTGCCGGAGGAGGTGGCCGCCCGCCTGGACCCCGCCGTCGGGCTGCGGCTTCCCCTTGATGAGAGCGCGCATCGGCGTCTCGTTCCCCGACTCGGCGAGGTCTGGACCGCCGCCCAAGGACGGGGAGGCGCACGCGCCTCCCTGCGGTTGCAGCAGTTCCTGCTGGAGCTCTCCGCCCTCGTGCTGGATCGGATCGACCACGGCGGGGAAACCGCCGGGCCCGACGACAAGGTCACGAAAGCCTTTCACTGGCTCGAGGAAAACCTGGGCGAGAATCCCACCATCGCCCAGGCCGCGCGCGTGGCCGGCGTCTCCGCCGCGCACCTGCGACGTCTGTGCGCGCGGTCCGGCCGACGCCCCCCGCACAAGGAGCTGGCGCGACTACGGCTGGAGGCGGCGCAACGCTGTCTTCTCCAGGGCTGGAAACAGGCCGCGATCGCCGACTATCTGGGTTTCAGCGAAACCAGCGCCTTCGCCCGGGCTTTTCGCGCCGGATGCGGCCTCGCCCCGGGCGAATGGCTGGCCAAGGCCCGCAAAGCCCGCCGGTGAGCCCCGCGGGGGCGGCGAGTTTTTTTGCAACAAAGGGCGCCCCTCGCCTTACCCACCCTGTCCATGCACTTGTTCCGCCGGCCTCTGTTTCTTCTCGCGCTGCTGGTCTGCGCCGCGTCGTCCCTGCGCGCCGCCCCGGCGGCGCGCACCATCCTCTTCCTCGGCGACAGTCTCACCGCCGGTTACGGCCTGCCCGACCCCGCCACGCAGTCCTATCCGGCGCTCATCCAGGAAAAACTCGACGCCCGCGCCGCGGCGGCCGGCCCCGGGGCGTCGCGCTGGCGCGTGGCCAACGCCGGCGTCTCCGGCGACACGACTTCGGGCGGTCTCCGGCGCATCGACTGGGTGCTGCGCCAGCCGGTCTCCATCCTTGTCCTCGCCCTCGGCAGCAACGACGGCCTCCGCGGCCTCGATCCCGAACTCGTGAGACGAAACCTCGAGGCGATCGTCGAGCGCGTCCGCGCCAAACACCCCGACGTCCGCGTGTTGCTCGTCGGTCAGCGCATGCCGCCCAGCATGGGCGACTACGCCCCGCGCTTCGACGCGATTTTCCCCGCGCTCGCGGAGAAACACGGCTGGGCCTTCGCGCCCTTCCTCCTCGAAGGCGTGGGCGGCGTGCGCGAGCTCAACCAGGCCGACGCCATTCACCCCAACGAGGAAGGCCACCGCCGCATGGCCGAAACCGTCTGGGCCGCCCTCGCCCCGCTCCTCGATCCCGCCCCCGCCCAGGGTCGGCGTTGAGAACGCCCCCCCGGGACCGCGTGAACGAAAAAGCGTGCGCGGCCAGGACGACCCAAGCGGGGACGGGGTGGCGCGATCCACGTCGCCGAGGCAGCACCGGATCCGGTTCGCGTTTCCGGTTTCACCCGCGGGACGCCGGCCCCGCCGCGGCTACGCGTCTAGCCTCGATCCTCGCGCGGTCCGCGCACCACGCGCGTGTCGCACAGGTAGTCGTGCAAGGTGCGCTTCTCTTCATCGAAGGCCGCCATCACGTAGCCGGCGAAGAAGGTGATCGTGCTCAGCGTTTCGGCGAAATATCGCCCGATCACGCGTCCGGCGCCCAAGCGGCTCCCGTCCGCCCGCACGACGCGCAGCCCGAGAAGTCGTTTGCCCGGAGTCGCCTCGTAACGGGCCATGAAATAGACCGTGTAGGCCACGGCGATCGCGGTGTTGATCGTTCCCGAGATCATGAACAGGCGCCACAGGCCCGCCCAATCCGGGGCCATCGGCATCATTCCGTCGAAGGCCAGCGCCACCACGGCTCGCTCCACGAGCAAACCGATGACGTAAAGGACCGCACCGTCGATGAGCTTGGCCGCCAGGCGCACCCGGAAGCCCGCAAAAACCAAATCGCGCGAACCGGCGGGCGAGTCCGCGGGCGCGGACGACGCGACAACCGGCGCGGGTGACACGAACACCGGGAGCGGCGGCGCCGGCAAAGGCGGGGGCGGCACCGGCGGCGGCAGGCCGAGTTCGGGCACCGCGCAGGCCTTGGTCCAGTCGTGCATGCCCGGACGCCATACAAGCGTGTCTCCGTCCACCACGCCCTCGGCGATGCGCGCGTCCAGTTCTTCGCGCCGCATCGGCCCGCTGCGCTGTCCGTCCTTCACGAAAAACCACGACGAAGACATAGGCGACCCACCCTCCGCGCCGCCCCTGCGCTTGGCAACCCGCCATTGCGCCGCGCGCGCGGCCCCTTTTGCCTCCCTCCATGCTCGCCCGCCGCCCGCCCCTTCGCCCCGTCGCCACCGCGTTCGCCCTCCTCGCCCTCGTCGTCTTCGGCTGCAAGCCCCGCCAGTCCGCCTCCGAAGCCGCGGTCGCCGATCAAACCCTGCTGCTCGGCAACGGCGCCGAACCTGGCGACCTCGATCCGCACCTCGCCACCGCCTACACCGAGTTCAACATCATCCTCGCCCTCGGCGAAGGCCTCACCGCGATCGACGAGGCCACGGGCCGGCCCGTCCCCGCCGCCGCGACTTCGTGGGACGTTTCCGAAGACGGATTGCGTTACACCTTCCACCTCCGCCCCGAGGCGAAATGGTCCGACGGCTCGCCGGTCGTCGCCGCGGATTTTCTCTTCTCCTTCGAACGCATCCTGCGCCCCGCCCTCGCCTCCGAATACGCCTACATGCTCTTCCCGGTGCGCGGCGCCGAGGACTTCAACGCGGGCAAGACCGCCGATTTCTCCACCGTCGGCTTCTCCGCGCCCGACGCCCACACGCTCGTCGTCGAGCTCGCCTCGCCCACGCCCTACTTCCTCGGCCTCGTCGCGCATCAGGCCTGGTTCCCCGTCCACCCGCCCACCATCCTGAAGTTCGGCAAGATCGACCAGCGCGGCACCGCCTGGACCCGCCCGGAAAACTACGTCGGCAACGGCGCCTACCGTCTCGCCGTCTGGGCGCCCAACGACCGCGTCGAGGTCGTGCGCCATCCCCACCACTGGTCCGATCCGCAGGTCGGCGTGCGTCGCGTCGTCTTCTTCCCCACCGACAACGTCCCCGCCGACGAGGCCGCCTACCGCGCCGGCCAGCGCCACGCCACCTACGACTTGTTGCCCAACCGCATCGCCACCTACCGCGACCAGTCGCCCTCGCCCCTGCGCGTCGACCCGCTGCTCGAGACGCTCTACATCCGCTTCAACGTCACCCGCAAACCCCTCGACGACGTCCGCGTGCGTCGCGCCCTCGCCCTCTCCATCGATCGCGAGGCCATCGCCACCTCCGTCCTCCAAGGCTCCCGTCTCCCCGCCCACCACTACGTCCCGCCCGGCACCGGCGGTTTCCGCTCGAGCGCTCGCCAGCCCCACGATCCCGCCGCCGCCCGCGAACTGCTCGCCGCGGCCGGTTTCCCCGGCGGCAAGGGTTTCCCGCGCCTCGAGGTCCTCATGAACACCGACGACCTCAACTCCCGCATCCTCCAAGCCGTGCAGGCCATGTGGAAACGCGAACTCGGCGTCGACGTCGCCCTCGTGAGCCAGGACTTCCGCGTCTACCTCGATTCCATGAAGGGCCTCCGCTACGACATCGCCCGCGCCCGCTGGATCGGCGACTACGACGACCCCAACACCTACCTCGACATGTATCTCACCGACGGCGGCAACAACCAGACCGGCTGGAGCAACGCCGAATACGACCGCCTCATCGCCCAGGCCGCCTCCACCCAGGACCCCGCCGAGCGCTTCGCCCTCTTCGATCGCGCGGAAAAAATCCTCCTCGACGAAGCCCCGATCGCGCCGGTCGTCTTCGGCGCCCGCGTGCATCTCGTGAACCCCATCGTCAAAAACTGGCACGGCAACCTCCTCGGCGTCCGCCGCTATCAGACGCTGGAAATCGGCGCGCCCGGATTTAATAACTAAAACAAAAGCCCGCGCCTCCCCGCGCGGCGACCTCCCGGGCGGGTCGCAGGTGACTGTCCATCAACGGGCTTCTGGGCTCTGCGCCGCCTGCGCATTCATTTGCCGTCTGCCCCACCTGCACCCCTGCGCCAATCCCGCCCTTGACCGATCCTGTAAGCGTAGCCCAGCCTTGAAACTTACTCCCTCATGACGCAGCCCCCCCGCCCGCTCGTCCGCACCCCTCGCATACCCCTGCCCGCCTCTCTGATCGCACTCGTCCTGGCCGGGACGACCCTTTCTGCGCAGATTCCCCAGATCCCGCTGGTCAACCAGTTGGCCGAGGTCGAGCAACACCTCACCGCCCGCAGGCCCGGCGACGCCGCCGGTCTGCTCGACGAGATCGTCAGACGCGCCCAGGCCGGCGAAGCCCTGCCCCCGGGCGTCACCCTCGAGCGGTTGATCCTCACCGCCGCCAACACCCATTTCCAGATCCAGCAATACGCCCGCGCCGCCGAACTCGGGGAAGCGCTCGAAAAACTCCCCTCCATCGGCCCCTCCGCCCTCGGCGAGGCCCGCATGATCCGCGGCCTCTCGCTCGCCCTCCAACAGAAATACGCCGAGGCCATCCCCGTTTTCAAAGCCGCCGAGGAGTCCACCACCTATCGCGACAAGGCCCTCCTTTACGGGGCCATGTCCGCCAATCAGGCCAACCAGATTCCCGTCGCGATCGACACCTACAACCGGCTTCTCGCCACCTCCCCCCGTGATCGCGACTGGGCCGACGCGGCCCTCTCCCTCGTCGATCTTCACATCCGCGCCGGCAATCTCGCCGACGCCCGCCGCGGCCTCGCCCTTCTTCGCGGCAACCTCGGCCTCGTCGACAACCTCGCCGGGCTCAACCTACTCTCCCTCCAGCTCGGCGACGCCCTCATGAAGAGCGGCGACAACGCCGGCGCCCTCGCCGCCTTCCGCAACATCACCACCCGCGACGCCCTCGTCGCCGAGCAGAAGAAGCGCAACGCCGCCCTCGAACGCGCCCTTGAGCGCTACAAGGGCATGACCCGGCCCTCGGCGACCGACGCCGACACCATCCGCCGCCTCAACGCCCGCCTCGAACAGGCCAAGGCTTCCCTCGAGCAGGTCGAGAAACTCCCCGCCTTCGACGCCACCCTCCGCTACCGCCTCGGCTACACCTTCCAGGAACGCGGAGGCGTCTGGGAGGCCGCCCTGCTCTACGAGGATCTCATCGCCAACTACCCCGAGTCCACCGAACGCGAAAACGCCTACTTCGGCCTCGTCCGCGCCTACGCCGACGCCGGTCGCTTCGACAAGGTCCGCGACTCCGTCGAACGCTTCACCCGCGCCTATCCCCAGTCGAAGTTCGGCCCGCAGGCGCTCTACCTCGCGGCCCTCGCCGCCGGCCAGCGCAACGACCTCGAGGGTCAGCTCAGCTTCCTCGGCCTCGCCGCCGACAAATACGGCGCCAACAACGAGCTCTCCGAGCCCATGCGCCTCATGCGCGCCAACGCCCTCTTCACCCTCGCCCGCTACGGCGAGGCCAGGGAGGTCGTCACCGCCTACGCGAAGGAGTTCCCGCAGGGTCGCTTCATCGAGGAGGCCCGCTACCTCTCCGCCATGGCCGACCTCGCCGAAGGCCGCGCCTCCGAGTCCGAGAAGCAGATCCGCGACTATCTCAAGGACTACCCCGAGGGCCGCTTCGTCCCCGACGCCCGCTACCGCCTCGCCGCCGCCGCGTATGCCAAACAGGACTACACGGGCTGCCTCGACCTCTGCGACAAGTGGCTCGCCGACTATCCGCCCGAGCAGCCCCAGCGCGGCGAGATCCACTCCCTCCGCGCCGACGCCCTCGCCGGCCTCGGCCGCATCGAAGACGCCATCATCGCCTACCACGAGGCGCTGAACCTCCCCCTCTCCGACGAGCAGCTCGGCTACGTCCTCGACGAACTCACCCGCCACTACCAGTCCCGCCGCGAATACGACGCCGCGGTCGCCATGTGGGAGCAGTTCGCCGAGGAAAAACCCGACCATCCCTACGTCATCAACGCCGCCTACTGGATCAGCCGCATCCGCAACCGGGAGGGCAAATCCGACGAGGCCCTCGACCTCGTCTCCCGCATCATCCGCCGCTACGTCAACGACCCCTCCCGCGGCGACGTCGAACGCCTCCTCGTCGAGGTCGGCTCCTCCCTCGCCCGCCCGCCCCGGCGCAAGCGCGGCGAACCCAAGCCCGAACTCGTCCCCGAACAGGTTCTTTTCCGACGCATCGAGCAGCTCCTGCTCCAGGGCCACACCCGCAACCACCCCACGGCCCGGGCCCGCGTTCTCTTCACCCAGTCCGAGATCGCCTCCATCCGCGAGAAACCCGCCCTCCGCGACGAACTCCTCGGCAAGATCGCCTCGCAGTTCTCGCCCGAACAACTCCCCCCCGGCATTCTCGGCAAGGTCGGCGACACCCTCCTCGCCCAAGGCCATCACGAGCTCGCGAAGAAGTTCTTCGAGGAGATCATCACCGCCCACCCGAAATCCATCTTCGCCGACTTCGGCTACGTCGGCCTCGGCGAGATCGCCCTCCACGAAGGCAACGGCGACGAGGCGCTCGCCCGCTTCAACGCCGCCATCGACGTCGCCGGCGCCCGCTTCAAGCTCAAGGAAGCCACCCTCGGGCGCGCCCGCGCCCAGATGCTTCTGGGCCGCAACGAAGCCGCCCGCTCCCTGCTCGAGGAAGTCGCCTCCAACCGCGCCTGGCGCGGCGAGGCCACCGCCGAGGCGCTTTTCCTTCTCGGCGAAATCGCCGCCAAACGCGGCACCCCCGACGACCTCGCCAAGGCCCAGGCGCACTACCAGCGCATCTACCTCTCCTACAAGCGCTACTCCGACTGGGCGGCCAAGGCCTACATCCGTTCCGCCGAGACCTTCATACAGCTCGGCCAGAACTTCGAGGCCCTCACCACGGTCAACCGCTTCTTCACCTTCCGCGACCAGTTCGAGAAACTTCCCGAATGGTCCCAGGCCCAGGCCCTCTACAACCGCCTGAAGGACACCCCGCCGCCACCCGCCGCCGCCGCGCCCACCCAAAGCTGAGCCCCGCCATGCGTCCTCCCTTCTTTTCCGGTCATTGGTCCCTGGCCCTCCCGGCCGTCACCGCCGCCCTCGTTCTCGCGCCGACCGCCTACTCGCAACGCTACCAGCTCAAGGACGGCACCGTGCTTTCCGCGGATGACGTCACCCTCGGTTCCGGCGCGCTGATCCAACAGGTCAAGATCGCCTCCGGCGGCTCCTTCGAACGCCGTTATCCGCTCGGCGACATCGTTCGGCTCGATTTCCCCGAGCCCGAGGCGCTCGACGAAGGCGAGAAACTCGTCACCGCCGGCAAAGGTCCCCAGGCCCTTCTCCTCGTCGAGCCCGTCTACCGCCAGTTCGCCCCCTTCGCCAAGGTGCCCGGCTCCCACTGGCCCCGCGCCGCGCTCATTCGCCTCCAGGCCCTGCTGCTCGGCTCCGACAACGCCGCCATCACCTCCGCCGCCCGCGAACTCATGCAGAGCGGCCTCGGCCCCGATTACACCGGCATCGCCAAGCTCGCCCTCGCCCAGCTCGACGCCCGCGCCGGCCGCGAATCCCTCGCCAACATCATGCTCGAGGAGATCGTCCGCGAGGCCCCGCCCGAGATCCAGGCCCGCGCCTGGCTGCTCCGCGGCGATCTCGCCGCCGCCCGCGCCAGCCACGCCGAGGCTCTCGAGTGCTACCTGCGCATTCCCGCCTTCTACGGCACGATCGACGAACTCATGCCCGCCGCCCTCCTCGGCGCCGCCCGCGCCTACAAGGGCTACGGCGACAACGGTCGCGCCGAACGCTCCGCCCTCGATCTCATCGACGGCTATCCCGACACCCTCCAGGCCGCCCAGGCCAAGAAGGAGTTCAACCTGTAACCCGATTTTCCCCACGAACCCCCTCCGTCCCCCGTTTAACCCAGTCCCATGAAACGTCTCGTCGCCATCCTCTCCCTCGCCGCCGCCGCCCCCGTGGCGCTCCTCGCCCAGGCCGCCGCCGAAACCCCGACCGTGCAGAGCAAGAGCCTCCTCGAGGAACTCTCCTCCCCCTTCATCCTCCCCCTCTGGTTCTGCTCCGCCCTGATCGTTTACCTCGTCATCGACCTCTACCTGAAGAGCGGCCGCAAGCAGTTCATCCCCGAGGCCGACCTCGAGACCGTGCGCACCTACTTCAAGGCCGGCGACTACCACGGCGCCTACGCCTGGAGCGCTGCCAACAAGGGCGCCGTGCCCTCCCTCGTCCACGCCGGCCTCAAACACTCCCCCGCCGGCAAGACCGCTTCCGAGGACGCCATGGCCGCCGCCATCGTCGGTGAAAACTCCCGCTTCCAGAACAAAATCGCCTACCTCTCCGTCATCGGCGTCATCGCCCCCATGATCGGCCTCACCGGCACCGTCGTCGGCATGATCCAGGCCTTCGCCGCCATGGGCCAGGCCGGCGCCGCCGACCCCTCCAAGCTCTCCGGCGCCATCGGCCACGTGCTCCACGCCACCGCCTCCGGTCTCGCCGTCGCCATCCCCGCCTTCGTGTTCTACTACCTTCTCCGCAACCGCGTCTCGCACCAGATCCACGAACTCTCCCTCACGGCCAACGATCTCTTCCGCTGCTTCCCCTACGAGCACATGAAGGACGTCGCCTTCGAGGGCGGCGAACACGTCGCCGCCACCCCGAACTGGATCACCGGCGCCGCCCCCGTCGGAGCCGAACCCTCCGAGGCGCAGGCCTGATTTCGCAGATCGCCGAAGGTCGAAAGCCCCGAAGTCTCCGGTCGACAGACCTGACCGCGGAGCCTCCGACCTTCCGCTCTTCGACTCCGATACCCCTTCAACTTAACCCTCAACCTTAACCCTTCCTTCCTATGGCCGGTGGTGGTGGTGGTGGTGGCGACGGCGAGCCCGAATTCCAAATCGCGCCGATGATCGATGTTCTCCTCGTGCTGCTCATTTTCTTCATGAGCATCGCGACCTCGTCCGTGGCTCGTTACGATCCGAGCATCCAGGTGCCCGTGGCGCCCGACGCGAACAAGAAGGAGGACTCCGAGGGCGAACTCGTCTTCAACCTCGCGTGGAAACCCGCCGAGGACAAGGTCGTCACCACCTTCGAGGAGCGTGTCGTCGTCCCCGCCGACACCATCGGCACCCTCGCCGCCCGCAAAAAGGCCAACGACAAGGTCCGCGTCCTCATCCGCGCCGACTCGGAAACCCCCGTCCGCTTCGTCAACGACGTCGTCAGGGCCGCCGCCCAGGCCGGCATCATCGACGTCACCTTCGCCACCGTCGCGCGCTAAAAACGCCCCGCCCGCGGCCGCCCCATCTTACTCTTTCTCTTAATCGTTCTCTTTCTCCTGCCGCTTATCCCCGCCGTCCTCCCCCGCCCGCTCCGGGCCACCACGTGGCCAGAGAAAGATAAAGATTAAGAGAAAGAGTAAGATTCAGATTCACGGAACGACAGCGCCCCTCGCTTCAGGTCCAGGTCTCCGCCCTCCGCCTTCCCATGAAACTTCCCGTCCAGAACACCAACCCCGACGTCGGCTTCCAGATCGCGCCGATGATCGACGTCGTGTTCGTCATCCTCGTCTTCTTCATGTCGCTCGCCGCGCAGATCCGCATCGAGCAGATCCTTCAGACCAAGCTCCCCGGCATGGCCGTCGCCGGCACCCCCACCGAGTTTGTCGACGAGCAGATCATCCAGATCACCGAGGACGGCGAGGTCACCCTCAACGACGAGGTTTTCGACTCCCCCAACAGCCGCGATCTCCCCCAGCTCACCTCCACGCTCGGCCAGCTCAAGGCCTCCTCCGACGCCGCCAAGAGCAAGCTCGTCGTCACCCTCATCAGCCACCCCGAGTCCCCCTATTATCGCACCATCGACGTGCTCAACTCCCTCGCTGTCGCCGGTGTCACCAACGTCACCTTCACCGCCGACGAGGAAGAATACTAACCCCTTCGCCTCGCTCCGCCCGCGAACCCGCCGCGCCCCATGTCTTCAGAACACGAACACGAGTCCCCCGCCGTCGATCCGCAGGCCCCCTCGCAACCCCACGTCGAGACCCCGGCCGAGCACGTCGCCGCCGTTCAGAAAAAGAAGAACCTTTATCTGCGCATCACCTCCAGCATGCCCCTGCTGGTCACGGTGATCGTGCACGTCATCCTCGTCGGCATCGCCGGCGCCGTCGTCGTCCAGCAGAACATCGTCGGCAAAAAGAAGACCTTCGAGGCCTCCGCCTCCAACGAAGGCGCCGCCAAGCAGATCGAGCACCGCCTCCAGGTCGCCCGCCGCGGCGGTTCCTCCGGCGGCGCCTCCTCCCCCGTCTCCGCCAACCGCATCTTCTCCACCGCCGCCGGCGCGCTCTCCATGCCCGAGATGCCCGACCTCCCCTCCATGGGCGCGGGCGGCTTCGGCGGCTTCGGCGGCATGGGCTCCGGCGTCGGCCTCGGCGCCGGCGTCGGCATGGCCACCTCGCTCGGCGGCGGCACCGGCCTCGGCGGACGCGGCTTCATGTCGCTCTCCTTCCTCGGCTCCACCAGCCAGAACGCCTCCAAGATCGTCTTCGTCGTCGACACCCACCCCGCCATCATGGACCCCGCCAAGGGCGGCTTTCAGGCGTTCTCCATCATCCGCGAAGAGATCATGCGCCTCGTCGGAAAACTCCCTCCCTCGGCGCAGTTCAACGTCGTGCTCTTTTCCGCCCAAAGCTCCGAATACAACAACGTCAACGTAAACCTCTACAGCACGGAGCTCGTCGCCGCCACCAGCGACAACAAGAAGGACTTCTTCGAGTGGATGGCGCCGGTGAACTCGCAGCTCAACCGCTACGGCCCCACCTCGGCGAAACGCTTCACGCCTTGGCGACGTCGCCCGATCCCCTCCGACGCCGGCATCGATCCCAACTTCTATCCCCCCGTCTGGGCCCGCGCCGCGCAGGCTGCCCTGGAGCAAAAAGCGGACACGATCTTCGTCATCACCTCCGGCGCCGGCCGCCCGGTCAGCCGCGCCGACGAAGCCACGATCGCCAAGCGCCGGGCCGAAAACGAAAAGAAGCGCGAGGAGTTCCGGAAGCAGATGCAGGCCAAGGGCCTCGACCCGGCGGCCATCTCCGCCGCCCGCGACCGGGCCTACGACAAGGCCATGCGCGAACTCGCCGCGGCCAACCGCCGCCTCGTGGAGCAAGGCAAGGACCCGATCGTTGTCACCGACCGCAGCCGCATCACCAACCCCGCCGTCCAGGCCGCGTTGAAGCGAAACGGCATCACCATCACCCTCGACAAGACCGGATGGACCGACGCCAACGGCCGCCCCTACAACGTGCCCTGGTTCGGAACCCGCGAAAACGAATACGAATCCTGGAGCGATTTCGTCGCCTACTTCGCCCGCCTCCAGCGCGCGCTCGTGCCCGACCGCGCCACGCTCAACGTCTTCCTCTTCGTCGGTCCCAACGACAAACCCACCGAGGCGATCACCAACCTCACCACCATCGCCAAACGCAACGGCGGCACCTTCCAGCTCCTCACCACCAAACGCCTCGAGGAACTCAAGTCGCGCGAGGACGAAAAGAAGTAAGGCCCCCTCCCGCACACCGCCCCCGCTTCAACGGAGCAACGCGGTTTCCGCCAAAACAAAGCCCCGACATCGCACGATGTCGGGGCTTTGCGTTGGCCGGATCGACCCGGGACGGATTCGGCGACGCCTTCGCGGGGCCGGATCACATCTCCGGCGACGGCGGAGGAGGCGGCGGCTCGGCGCCTTCGCCTTCGGGCGCCTTGCCCTTGCCGGCCCCCCCCTCGCCGCGCGGACCGCGAAGGGCGCCCGGGCCTCCCGGACCGCCGGGACCACGCGGAGCGCGCGCACGCAGCTGCTCCAGCTTCGCCTTCTGCTCGTCGTTCAACACCTCGTCGATCTGCGCCTTGTATTTTTCGCGGATCGCCTGGGTCGCTTCGCGCATCGCCTCGCGACCGGCTTCGCGGCCGAGCTCCCGGCGCTTCGCCATGATCTCCTCGCGCTCCGCGGTGAGGATCGGTTTCAACTTCGCGAGCTGCTCGTCGCTGAGATCGAGCTGCTCCTTGAGGCGTTCGAAATTTCCATCCGGCCGGCGCACGCCTTCACGGCGCTCGGGGCGTTCCTGACGTTCCTGGCGCGGCTTGCGGACGCCTTCGCCTTCCTGCGCGTTCGCCGCCGGCATCGCGACCAACAGGCCGGTCGCCAGCGCGAGACTCCACATCGCTGTCTGCACGTTTGTTTTCATGGTGGGGTTTGGGTTCGGGTTGTCGGGAGCTTCCGGATCATCCGGGTTCCGATTACGGGCTGCTTTCTCGTTGTCTTCAGGGTTGCGCTCCCGACGGCGCCATCGGTCGCATGATTCGGGAGACGCCACGCCGCTCCCGCGGTTACAACCGCGCGGTTTCACCGCCGCCCGTGGCTCGCCTTTTCGCCCGCACGCGCCCAGTTTTTCCGACTCATGACCCTGGCCCAACGCACCGCCGCCGCCGCCCGCAAGGTCGAGGCGACCATCCGCCGCCTCCCGCCGCCCGTCCGCGACTTCGCGAAAAAAATCCCCGTGCATTACGAGGCCCGTCCGCCCGCCCACATCCTCGAGGAGGGATTCCCCGAGGACATTCTCGGGCTCTTCGACGGTTCCGCGCACGGCGAGGAAATCGCGCAGGACCAGCCCATGCCTCCGCAAATCAGCCTCTACCTCGACAACATCTGGGACTTCGTCGAACAGGACCGCGAAGCCTTCCTCGACGAGGTCGGCATCACCTACCTCCACGAACTCGGCCACTACTTCGGCTGGGACGAGGACGACCTCGCCGAACGCGACCTCGACTGAGCTCCCGCGCCTCGCTCTTCCACTGCCCGTTCACTCATCACCCAAACCGCCTCGCATCATGCTCCACGCCATCCGATCCCTCCCCCGCCTCCTCCCCGCCTTCCTCGCCCTCCTCGCCACCCCGCTCCTCCGCGCCGACGACGAGGCCAAGATCGAAAAACTCACCACCCGCGTCGAAACCTGCGAAGCCATCCTCCGCGAATTCCAGGCCGACCCGGAATACGCCATCGCTCCCGAGGTCCTCCGCCAGGCCCAGGCCATCGTCATCGTCAACCAGGTCAAAGGCGGCTTCATCCTCGGCGTCCAATACGGCTACGGCGTCGTCCTCGCCCGCCGCGACGACGGATCCTGGAGCATCCCCGTCTTCATCAAGGCCGGCGAAGCCAGCGTCGGCCTTCAGCTCGGCGGCCAACGCACCGAAACCATCTACGTTCTCATGAACAAGGATACCGTCCGCCGACTCTTCAACGGCCGCATGAACATCGGTGTCGACGCCCGCGCCATCGCCGGCCCCCGCACCTACGAAGCCGAAAAGGTCAACAAGGACATCCTCACCACCCCCGTCCTCGTCTACGGCCGCAACCACGGACTCTACGCCGGCGCCACCGTGAAGACCGGCTGGATCGACCGCAACGACCCCGCCAACTGGGACTACTACCGCACGCCCTACGTCCTCCCCGAACTGCTCTACGGAGATTTCGTCCAAGTCACCCCGCCGGTGAAACCGCTCGTCGATTACGTCACCCAGATCACCCGTTAGGCGCTGTCGGATAAACGCCCCCGAAAACCCGGACGGCGCTCCCTTGATGCCCCGTTTTTCGGCCCCGCGCCTCCCGCGCTCCTCGATTCCCGCTCCTCGCTTTTCATCGATTCGCCCATCGCGGCGGAGGCCTCGCGCTTCCGCCGCATTTTTGTTTGGTTTCCCCCACGCGCCTCGGTCGTGTCCCCTACGCGATAAAAACCCCCACCCGAGAGCAATCCGCGCTTGCCATGCCTTTTTCACGGCGGACCGTGTTTCCCCCCTCGATCTCCGCGAACCTTAAACGACGACCTCGACCCTCGCTCGTAAATGGCCGGCCTCCTCCGAAATCTTCTCGATCCTTCCCGCATCGTTCTCGAGGTGCAATCCACCCGTCGCACCGCCGCGCTCAACGAGGTCGCGCGGCTGCTCGACGGCCACCCTTCCGTCGTCAACTACGGCGGCTTCTACAACGAACTGCTCGCCCGCGATCGCCTCGACACCACCTGTCTCGGCAACCAGATCGCCCTTCCCCACGCCCGCACCGAGCACGTCTCCGACCTCGTCCTCGCCATCGGCCGCAGCCGCAAGGGCGTGAATTTCGAGAAGGACAACCAGACCATCCACCTGCTCTTCGTCCTCGGCACCCCCAAGAGCAACCCGATGGCCTATCTCCAGGTCGTCTCCACCCTCTGCAAGATTTTCAAGGACTCCGCCAACCGCGAAGCCCTTCTCACCGCCGACACCCCCGCCTCCTTCGCCGAGGCGCTCCTCACCGCCGAGGAAAAACTCCTCGCCCCCGCCTGAGCCCGTGACGAAACGACGCCTCCGTTGCGCGTCGATCACGGTCTCCATCCCGGCCCCGCCCCTCGGCGGGCGCCGATCCTCTCCGCGACCCCGCGCGGGTTTCTGCTTTCGCCCGCCCCCGACCCGCTCCTAGCTAGTTGCCGCGCCCGCGCGGCGCGCGTGTCCGCATGATCCAATCCTTCATCTTCAGCGACGGCAAAGTCGTCGGCCGCAACCTCGAACTCGAAGCCCTCCGTCTTGTCCACGGCGACAAGGGCCTCGTGCTGTGGGTCAATCTCACCAGTCCCACCCCCGAGGAGACGAAGGCCATCCTCGAGGGGGTCTTCCAATTTCACCCGCTCGCCATCGAGGACTGCGTCGTCCCCTCCTCGCTTCCGAAGGTCGAGGACTACGAGGACTACCTCTTCCTCGTCATGCACGCGGTCGATTTCAACCGCGCGGAAAAGTTCACCACCAGCGAGCTCAACCTCTTCCTCGGCCGCGAGTTTCTCGTCACCTTCCAGCCCGCCCCGCTCAAGTCGGTCGCCGCCGTCGTCGACCGTTGCGCCAAGGCCACCGGCGTCGTCGCCCGCGGCCCCGACCGGCTCGCCCACCTCCTCCTCGACGCCCTCGTCGACAACTACAAACCCGTCACCGAGGAATTCCGCGCCGACCTCGACCAGATCGAGGAAGACGTGCTCTCCGGCGAAGCCACCGACCTCACCGCGCGCCTCCTCGCCGTCCGCTCCGAACTCAACACCCTCCGCGCCGCCATCCGCCCCCAGCGCGAGGTCGTCGCCCGCATCGCCTACGGCGAATCCAAGATCATCCGCCCCGTCATGCTCCCCTACTTCCGCGACCTGCGCGACAATCTCGTCCGCATCGAGGAAACCGCCACCGCCCACGCCGACCAGCTCCTCATCTCCTTCGATCTCCACCTCAGCCGCTCCGATTTCGAGGCCAACGCCGGCATCAAGGTCCTCACCGCCCTCACCGCCATCAGCCTCCCCGCCACCATCATCGGCTCCTGGTATGGCATGAACTTCCGCCACATGCCCGAGCTCGAGGCGCCCTACGCCTACCCCGCCATCGGCGCCCTCACCGCGATCCTCACCTACCTCGTCTACCGCTGGTGCAAACGCCGCGGACTCATCTGAGACGCGCCCATGATCACCGCCCTCGTCTACCGCGATCACCGCTTCTCGGCGCTCAATCCCCCGATCGAGACGCTCGCCGCGCTTCGCGCCGAACCCGGCGTCCTGCTCTGGATCGACCTCAGCGCGCCCACGCCCGACGAGACCCACGCCATCCTCGAACAACTCTTCGCCTTCCACCCCGTTGTCGTCGAGGACTGCACCACCGACTCCCCCTTCCCCAAAATCGACGCCTTCGACGACTACCTCCACCTCGTCATGCACGCCGTGGACTATTCGAAGACCGACAAGTTCACGACCACCGACCTCGACCTCGTCCTCGGCAAAAACTTCCTCGTCAGCTTCCACCGCCAGCCGCTCCGCCTCGTGCAACAGGTCCTCGAGCGCTACTCCCGCGGCGGCCCCGGCGCCGCCCCCGTCCGCGGCCCCGACCGCTTCGCCCACAGCCTTCTCGACCAGCTCGTCGAAGCCTACACCCCCGCCCTCGACGAACTCCGCTCCGACCTCGAGGAGATCGAGGAGGCCGTCCTCGGGCACGCCACCCCCAACGAACTTTTTCCCCAGGTCGTCGCCCTCCGCAAAGACCTCGCCACCCTCCGCCAGATCGTCCGCCCCCAGCGCGCCGTCGCCGCCGAACTGGCCGCCGGCAAACCCGGCTTCATCCGCGCCTCCATTCTCCCCTACCTCCGCGATCTCGCCGAGGATTTCGCCCGCATCGAGAACCAGGCCGCCGCGTGGGGCGACCAGCTCATCCTCGGCTTCCGCGTCTACCTCAACAAATCCTCCCACGAGGCCAACCAGGGCATCAAGGTCCTCACCGCCCTCACCGCGGCCACCACGCCTCCGCTCATCGCCGGCGCATGGTTCGGCATGAACTTCGCCCGCATGCCCGAACTCGTCCCGCCCTGGGCCTATCCGCTCGTCACCCTCGTCACCCTCGCCATCACCGGCGCCCTCCTCGTCTGGCTCCGCCGTCGCCGCTGGATCTGAGCTTCCGCCCGGGCCGCCGTTCGCCTTCCTTTCCGCCGGCCCCGGTCGGTCCGAGCGTTTCCCGCGCGTCCCCCCCTTTTCCGGCTCTCCCCCGTTTTCACGCCCAGATGATCTCCCCGCGTCCCCGCCCCGCATCCAAGCCGAATAAAGCCCGCACCGTGTATTTCGCCGGCGAGCTCTTCAGCGCGAAGCACCTCGTCGGCAACGCCTACCTCGCCGAGGCCATCCACGCCGCCTCGCACGGCCGCTACCTCTGCCGCCTCCCCCAGGACATCGAGCTTCGCGGCCGGGATCCCCAGCGCATCCGCGACGCCGACATCCGCGCCCTCCTCGCCTGCGACCTCGCCCTCTTCAACTTCGACGGCCCCGAACTCGATTGCGGCACCGTCGTCGAGTTCATGTTCGCCAAGTTCGCCGACATCCCCTGCGTCCTCCTCCGCAGCGATTTCCGCCCCGCCGGCGACCAGGGCCGGGGCCGCGATCCGTGGAACCTCATGGCGAGCTTCTACCCGCGCTCCGTCTCCGTCTCGGTCAACAGCCTCGCCCTCTACAAAAAGGCCCACTCCGCCGCCCGCCGCGGCAAACTCGACGACCTCACCCGCCTCGCCGGCCAGCACAGCTCCGCCACCGCCCAGACCATGTGCGAACAAATCGCCGAGCGGGTCGTGAAAGCCTTCGACAAGGCCGTCCGGCTCGCGCCCGCCATGCCCGGGCATCTCCGCGGGGAGGTCTACCAGTGGCTCGCCCTCATGCCCGGCCTGAGCGGCGGCCAGAAACGGCTCCGCAAGGAGTTCGAACGCCTCCTCGAACGCAAAGTGCAACGCGCCCTGCTCTGAACCGCCGCCCGATCGTGGTGAACAACCGCCAGCCGGGAGCGGATCGCGCGGGCGACAGACGGAAGATCGTAACCAACTTTCAACTACAAGCCGATCGCAACCGACTCCCCCAGATGCTCACCGTCCTCAACCATCCGCTCGCCGACCACGCGCTCACCCATCTGCGGGATCACACCACCAAACCCGCCACCTTCCGCGCGCTCGCGCACCAGGTCGGCCTCATGCTCGCCCTCGAGGCCACGCGCGATCTCGCCACGCGTCCCCACGCGGTGAACACGCCGCTCGAGCCGCACACCGGAAACGTCCTCGCCCAGGGCCTCGTCGTCGTGCCGATCCTCCGCGCCGGCCTCGGCATGGTGCAGCCCTACCTCGATCTCTTCCCCGACGTCAGCGTCGGCTACGTCGGACTCGAACGCGACCACGCCACCGCCGTCGCCCGCAGCTACTACTGCAAACTTCCCCCGCTCGCCGGCAAACGCGTGCTCTGCGTCGACCCCATGCTCGCCACCGGCGGCAGCGCCGCGATGGCCCTCGATCTCCTCCGCGGACACGGCGCCGAGAAACTCGCCCTCGTCGTCATCGTCGCCGCCCCCGAAGGCGTCGCGGTCGTGGAAAAACACCATCCCGACGTCCCCATCTTCACCGCCGCGCTCGACCGCCAGCTCAACGACAGAAAATACATCCTTCCCGGCCTCGGCGATTTCGGCGACCGCCTATTCGGCACCTGAGCGCCGAACCAAACGCAGAACGTGGCGGAACGGCGGAGCCGTTTCGCCCTCCGCCTCGCGTTCTCCTCGTCTCGGCGCCGCGCGTCCTCGCGCCGCTACCCCCGCGCCTCCGCGAAGGCCCGCAACTTGTCCGGATTCCGGTGCCCGTAGATCGCCGCGATGCGCCCCTCCCGCACGTCGAGCGAAAGCGCCGACACGATCTTGCCCTCCACGACGAACAACACGCCCGGCGCGCCGTTGAACCGCGTCGGCCGGATTTCGTGATCCTCCGCCTCGAGATTGCGCACGACGCCGACGAAAAACTTCGCGATGACCTCGCGATCCGTGAGCACCTTCGGCACCGCCGGCGCCTTGCCGCCGCCGTCCGAATACAACGCCACCTCCTCGCCGAACAACGCCAGCAGCGGTTCGATGTCTCCGCCGCGGCACGCCGTCAGGAAACGCCGCATCAACTCCTCGTGTTCCGCGTGGCTCGTCGCGAAGCGCGGACGCTCCGCCCGCACGCGCGCACGCGCACGCGACACCAGCTTGCGGCACGCCGCCTCGTTTTTCTCCAAAATGTCCGCGATCTCCGCGAAATCGTAGCCGAAGACCTCGTGCAGCAGAAACCCCGCGCGCTCCGCCGGCGAAAGCTTCTCCAGCACGAGCATCAGCGCGATCGACACGCTCTCGTCGACCTCGTCGCCGCGCGCGCCGTTCTCCACGCCGGCGCGCTCCACCAACGGCTCCGGCAGCCACGTGCCGAAGTAGTGCTCGCGCTTCACCCGCGCCGACTTGAGCCGGTCCAGGCAGAGCCGGCTCACCACGCGCACCAGCCAGCCGCGCGGCGACTCGACGGCGCGCGCCTCCCGCCAGCGCAGCCACGCGTCCTGCACGATGTCCTCCGCGTCGCTCACCGAGCCGAGCATGCGATACGCCACGCCCATCAACACCTCGCGATGGGCCTCGAACTCGGCGGCGTGCGGATCGGCGGCGGACCTCATTGCAAGGCGGGGATGAGCGCGCAGCTCTTCGCATGGCCGAGCGCGCGCTTCAAGGTCGGGTAGATCCGGATGCCGACCAGGTTCACCGCGATCTCCGCCAGCGCCGCCTTGCCCAGACGCGCCTCGAGCCGGGGCATCAGCTCCGGCTCCATCTCCTCGTTGAGCGCCACCGCCCGCGCGTAGTCGTGGATCTCGAGCTGCTCGGCGTTCAACCCCTTGCCCCCGCGCAACGCGCCCTGGATCACCGCCTCCGCCACGCCGTCCTCGCGCGCGAGCTTGAGGCTCAGCTCCGTGCACGGCCCGCAATCCTGCGCGCGCATGCCCGCGATTTTCGCGATGTGGACGTCCTCGGCGGTCGCGAACTTCCGCACACGCGTCATCGGCATCGCCGCCTCGAAGGCGCGAAACGCCTCCGGCGACGCGTCCGCCAGCTCGAGCAGGTAACCGACGTCGTAATCGAAATGCCGGCCGAAGTTCAGAAGGGCCTCGCGAGAGGCCGCCAGGGGATCGGAAGAAGACGAAGTGTTCATACGCACCTAAAGACGAGGCACCCTCGGCGATTGTGACCGGACGGGGAATTTTTCCGCTCCCCCCCGGCTCCTTTTTCAGGACTTTCGCCCGTTCGCCGCCTCCGTCCGCTTCTCCTGCTGCCGCACGCTCCGCCAGGCCCACACCGCCGCCAGCGCCGAAGCCCACGGCGCGCTCACCAGACACCAGAGCGCGACGAGCGGATGCCCCGCGCGCTGCAAGGTGTATGCCAGCGCCAGCCACAAAAAGGCGCCCGTCAGGCTACCGCCGAAGGCCCAGGCCAGCACGCGCCCCCGTCCCGTCTTGGCCGCCGCCAGCAGCACCGCGCCCAGCGGCGCGAAAAGCACCACCAGCGCCAAACCAGCCAATATCGCGTATAACAAAGGTCCGCCCATGTCCGTCGTCTCGTGTCGTTGTCGTTGATTGAAAGGAGCCCGCCACTCCACCGCAGCCCGCTCCTTGCCGCGAGCCGATTCGCCGCCCAAGGTGTCCCGCTCGCCCGCCATGTCGACGCTCCCTTACGCCGCCTCCCGCTTCCAAACGATCCGCCGCCGCACCCGCGAGGTCGCGATCGGCTCCGTCCGCGTCGGCGGCGCGAATCCCGTGCGCGTGCAGTCGATGACCACCAGCGACACCCAGGACGTCGAGGCCACCGTCCGCCAGGCCATCGCCCTCGCCGAGGTCGGCTGCGAAATCGTCCGCGTCACCGCGCCCAACGTCCAGGCCGCCCGCTGCCTCAAGCCCATCCGCGAAAAACTCTCCGCCGCCGGCTTCGCCCACGTCCCCCTCGTCGCCGACATCCACTTCCTCCCCGCCGCCGCGATGGAGGCCGTCGAGCACGTCGAAAAGATCCGCATCAACCCGGGCAACTACGCCGACAAAAAGAAATTCGCCGTCCGCGAATACTCCGACGCCGACTACGAGGCCGAGCTCCAACGTATCCACGACGCCGTTACACCGCTCATCCTCCGCTGCAAGCAGCTCGGCCGAGCCCTCCGCATCGGCACCAACCACGGCTCGCTCAGCGACCGCATCATGAACCGCTACGGCGACACGCCGCTCGGCATGGTCGAGAGCGCGCTCGAGTTTCTCCGCATCTGCCGCGGCCACGGCTTCCACGACATCGTCCTCTCGATGAAGGCCTCCAATCCCAAGGTGATGATCCAGGCCTACCGCCTCCTCGTCGCCCGCATGGACCGGGAGGGCATGGACTACCCGCTCCACCTCGGCGTCACCGAGGCCGGCGACGGCGAGGACGGCCGCATCAAGTCCGCCATCGGCATCGGCTCCCTCCTCGCCGACGGCCTCGGCGACACCATCCGCGTCTCCCTCACCGAGGACAGCGTCTACGAAGTCCCCGTGGCCCGGGCCCTCGCCAGGAAAGCGATGTCGTTGTGGCAATCCGACGTGGCCCCCGCCGCCGACTCCGCCGCCAAAGTTCGCAATACGAACTTTGACGCGGGCGATTCGGTCGATCCTTTCACTTACACGAAGCGCGACATCGCCCCGCTCGAGCTTTCCCCCGCCGTCACGCTCGGCCCCGAGCTTCCGCCGCGCGTCGTCGTTCGCCTCCCCTCCGTCTCCGCGCTCGCCGAGGCCGCGCAAAAATTCGCCGCCGCCCGCCTCGCCGACACGCCGGTCGAGGGACTGCTCGTCCCGATCCGCTCCGCCGCCGACCTCGCCGCGCTCAAGACGCCCGCGGCCGCCTTCCCCGCCGGCGCCGTGCCTTTCCTCGAGCTCGCGCCCGCGCTCACGCCCTCCGATCTCGCCGGACTCCACGCGACCGCTCCCGTCGTGTTCGTCCGCTCCTTCGGCGCCACATCCGCCGACGTCGAGCCCCTCGCCGGCTTCGCCAAACTCGCCCGCGCGAAGAACCACGTTCTCGCCGTGGCCACGACCGCCGAGGCGCTCTCCGCGTCCGCCGACGGCGCCGCCTCGCCCCTCGCCGACACGCTCCGCCAGCTCGGCGACGAACACCTCCTCTTCACGCTCGACGACTCCGCGCCCGACATCGCCGCACGCCACGCCATCGGCGGTTACCGCGCCCTCGCGGAGTCATTGCGTGCGCTCGGCTCCCGCGCCCCGCTCTGGATCCGCAACACCGCCGCCACGCAGATCGCCCCCGGTCCGGATTTCCTCTCGCGACTCCTCGACGCCTCCATCCTCACCGGCGCGCTCCTCTGCGACGGCCTCGGCGATCTCGTCGGCATCGAGACCGAACCCGATCCGGTGCGCGCGCTGAAATTGTCCTACAACGTTCTTCAAGGCGCGGGCGCGCGCACCGTGAAAACCGAGTTCGTCGCCTGCCCGAGCTGCGGCCGCACGCTCTTCGACCTTCAGACGACCACNCAGCGCATCCGCGCCCNNACCGGCCACCTGAAGGGCGTGAANNTCGCCATCATGGGCTGCATCGTNAACGGCCCCGGCGAGATGGCCGACGCCGACTTCGGCTACGTCGGCGGCGCCCCCGGCAAGATCAACCTCTACGTCGGCAAGACCTGCGTGCAGTATAACATCCCGCAGGCCGAGGCCGACGACCGCCTCGTCGCGCTCATCAAGGAGCACGGCAAATGGGTCGAGCCCCCCGCCCCCGCGGCCGCGTGAGGCGGGGCGTGACCTCCGGCCCGCCTCGGTTTTTCCGTCACATCATCCTCGCCGCTCCACCGCGGCCCGCCCCCCTCACACGCCCGCCGCCTCGAGCGCGCGCTCGGTTTTCTCCATGATCACGGTGCCTACCGCCTCGTCCATCATGTCCTCGTGCGCGCAGTGCAGCTCGTGCACGGCCAGGCTGCCGCGCACGTGGTGTTCCCAGTTGTGCGCCGCGGTCTTTTTCAGACGGTGGAAAATACCGACGTCGTAGCTCGTGCACCGGAAGAGCATCACGTCGCCGTCGTAGGGCCGCGGTCGATACGCGTGGTAGGCGCGCAGGTTCGCGAGGCAGATCTTGTCGCGATGCGGCAGAAGCCCGCGCATCCGCGGCCCGAGCACGAAGCGGGGCACGAGCCGGTCGAGCAGCTTCAACCAGAGCACGCGCCGCACCGGCGTGAGCGTCGGACAGAAAAACTCCCGCCAACGCCCGCGCGCCGCCGTCGCCCAGAAATGCCGCGCTCCTTCCCGCACAAAATCGCCGGCCACCTCGCGCGGACGCTTCCGCACGATGAGATCGTCGCACATCGAGTCCCAGAGCACGACCTGCTCCACGGGATAGCCCTCGGCCCGCAGCCGCCGCGCCGTCTCGTAGGCGAGGATGCCGCCGAAGGAGAAGCCGCTCAGCACGCAGGGCCCCGACGGATGCACCGCGCGAATCTGCCGCGCCATCTCCCCGGCGAGCTCGTCCACCGTCTCCAGCGGACGCGCGTCGTCGCCCGCTCCGGGATGCGCGAGTTCGTCGTAGTAGCGGCGGCGTCCGTCGAGGACCGCGGCGCGCGAGGGGCTGAGTTTCTCCACGCCGCCCACGCCGGGCACGTGAAACAACGGGGCGCCCGGTCCGCTGCCGCGCAGGGAAAAGCGATCGCCCGCCGTCTCGTGCTCCGGCCACTGCCGCGCGAAGGCCGCCGCGCTCGGATGCTCGTAGATCGTCTGCATCGACACGCGCCGCCCGAGCGCACGCTCGATCTCGAGCACGAGCTGGATGCTGAGCAGCGAGTCGCCGCCGTGTTCGAAAAAGCTCTGGTCCGCGCGCAGCGCCGGCTCGCCGAGCACGCGCCGCCAGAGCGTGAGCAGACGGCTCGTCAGCACCGCGTCGCCCGCCGCGCGTCCGTCGCGCGAAGACGGTGGCGAATCTTCGCCGCTCCCGTCCCCCGCCCCCGTGGCCGCGTTCGGGCGAACGCCGGCATCGGCTCCCGCGGCGAAAAGCCCCGCGAGCTCGCGGCGGTCGACCTTGCCGTTGGCGGTGAGCGGGAAACGCTCCACCGCGAGAATGCGCGCCGGCACCATGTAGTCGGGCAGCGCCGACGCCAGCCGGGCGCGCAGGTCGGCGCAGAAGAGCTTGCGGTCCGGTTCGGCGACCACGCAGGCGACGAGCTGCCGCCCCGCGCCCGCCGCGCGCACGAAGACCGTGGCGTCGCGCACGCCGGGGAATTTCCGCAGCACCGTCTCGATCTCGCCGGGCTCGATGCGGAAGCCGCGCAACTTGATCTGGTCGTCGATGCGCCCGAGAAATTCGATCCGTCCGTCCGCGCGCCAGCGGCAACGGTCGCCGGTTCGGTAGAGTCGCGATCGCGGATCGTCGTCGAAGGGATTCGGGATGAATTTCTCCGCCGTGAGTTCGGGCCGGCGGAAGTAGCCCGCCGCGAGCCCCGCGCCGCCGAGCAGGAGTTCGCCCGTCTCGCCGACCGGCACGGGAGCGAGGTGCTCGTCGACGATATGACACTCGGTGTGGTTGATCGGACGTCCGATCGGGACCGGGCCGCCGTCCCGTTCCAACTCCGGTCCGATGCGGTGGGTGCAGGCGAAGGTCGTGCACTCGGTGGGACCGTAGCCGTTGGTGATCGTGACGTGCGGCAGAAGTTTTTGCGCGCGGCGCACATGTTTCGCCGAAAGCGCCTCGCCGCCCGCGAGCACGTGACGCGCGAAGGCGAGCGTCTCGGGGCGATGGTCGATGATCTGGTTGAAAAGGCCCGCCGTCAGCCAGAGGCAGGTCACGCGCTGCTCGCGGATGACCTGCTCAAGGCGCGCGAAATCCGGTCGGCGATCCGGAAACACGACGCAGGTCGCGCCGTGCAACAACGCGCCCCAGAGCTCGAAAACGATCGCGTCGAAGGCCGGTGACGCGAGGAGCAGAAACCGCTGGCCGGGACCGAAAGGCGCGTAGTCCTGGTCGCTCACCAGCCGCACGATTCCGCGATGCGGCACCGCCACGCCCTTCGGCCTCCCGGTCGAGCCCGAGGTGTAGATGACATAGGCGAGGTCGTCCGGCCGTCCCGGCGACGTCGGGTCATCGTCCGGGTGACGCACGATCTCGCGCCAATCGACGTCGAGACACACCGCGCGCCCGCGCGCCTCGACGGGCAGGGAGGCCAGCAGGTGTCGCTGCGTGAGGATCACGGGGCCGTCCGCCTCCTCGATCATCAACGCGAGCCGCTCCGCCGGCGACGCCGCGTCGAGCGGCACGTAGGCGCCACCCGCCTTCAAGATTCCGAGCTGCCCCACCACGAGCTCCGGCGAACGCTCCGTGCAGATCGCCACGGTCGAACCCCGGCCCACGCCGCGCGCCCGCAGAAAATGCGCGAGCCGGTTGGCCCGGCGGTTCAGCTCGCGGTAGCTCCACGATTCGCCCCCGACGCGCAGCGCCTCCGCCTCGGGCCGCTCCGCGACGACCCGCTGGAAAATCGCCGGCACCGACAGCTCCGGCAACACGCCCCGGCGCGTCGTCCACGCCTTCGGTGGAAACGCGGGCGCATCATGTCCGCGTTCCCCCGGCGCCGCTCGCGCGGATCCGAGGGCGGCGGAGGTGAGGGAAGCTTCGGAGTTCACGCGCCCCATAGGCCGGGGCGGATCGAGGCCTGTCAATTTAACCACCTGCACTTAGCCGAGTTCCGGAAACTCGCCCGTCCCCCACGTCGGCGTTTTCCCCGAACGCGCCCGAAGGAGGGGGCCCCGACGTCTCTCGATCACGCGATCCGGCCATCGCGCCCTGTATCCGTTTTTCCCTACACATGTTTCCCCGGCGCACGGGGGACCGCCCCTGCCGCAAGCGTTTTGCCATGCCTCGCCGGATGTTAACGTTGGACAAGATTTGGGTTGGACGCGTGCTATCTCCGCCCGTGCCCGGTTGCTAGCGTGGAGGCCCGGATGTCGCTCGCGTCCTCGTTCGTCCCGGCGACGCCCCATCCCCCGCCCCAAACCCGGCATCACCCCATGATCACCGCCCCCTCGCGAAGGTCCTCGTCGATTGTTTCCGTTGTTCCGAAACAGGGAGGCCGCGACGCGTTCACGCTCATCGAGCTGCTCACGGTCATCGCCGTCATCGGCATCCTCGCGGCCATCCTCATCCCAACCGTGGGCAAGGTGCGCGCGAAAGCCTCGGAAACGAGCTGCCGCAGCAACTTGCGCCAACTCGGCGTCGCATTTCTGATGTATGCGAACGACAACCGCGGCGTCACCCCGCCCGGCAACGTCACCGCCTCGCATCCGCGCTCGGAGGGGCACAATTTCGCCGGCATCCACCTGCTCCGTTACTATTACCGGAACGGCCCGCGTTACGTCTGGGACGATGCCCACAAGTTCATCCCCGAACCGACCGAGAAGTGCACCGCCGCCGACCGTGACGGCACCTCGCTCTCCACGACCGACTACGGCATGAGCACCTACATGGGCAACCGGCCGCTCTCCCACTACAGGGCCCCCACCCAGACTCCGGCCCTGTGGGACGGATGGAGCTCGACCTGGACCAACACGGGCAAACTCGCCACCCGCCACGGCGGCGGCCTCAACGTCGCTTTCCTCGACGCCCACGTGGAGCGCATCCCCGCCGGCGACAAACGCCTCCACGCCAACTGGTGGCAATGGGCGACGACCTACGAGACGCCCAATCCCGACCGCCTCGGCGTCGGCGCCTACCTCGGCGCGGACACGCGCCCCTGACCATCGCCCCCCATGAAATTGCCCCGCCTGTTCGCAACCACGTTCCGGATACACGGCGCTCTCGCGCTCGCCCTCGGCCTCGCCTCCGCGCAGACCGCGCGGGCCGACGAGGGTTCGCTGATGCTGAGCGATTTCGAGACCGTATCCGAATGGCGCAACGCCACGCGGCCGGAGCTGACTCCGTTCACGTCCGTCTCCGCCGCCGAGCTCGTGAAAAGCGGCCGAGCCTCCGCCCGCTGGACCCACCTCGCGCGGCACAAGTGGATCGAGCTCGTCGACTGCCCCGCCGACTGGTCGGCCTACGAGGCGCTCAGCCTGTGGCTGCACTCCGAGAAGGCGAACGGCCAGGTGATCAACCTGCGCGTCGCCGCGACCACGCCGGACAATCCGGAAGGCTATTATCTTCACCAAATCGGCGTGGACTGGACCGGATGGCGGCAGGTCGTCGTGCCGCTGTCCGCGTTCAAAAAGAACCGCTCACCCGCCCCGTGGTCGCAGGTGACGGGATTCCGGATGAGCTCCGCGGGCTGGAAGGCGACGCCGCTGTCCGACTCCGTGCTCCACCTCGACGAGCTGCGGCTGATCCGGCGCTGAACCGCTTCCCATGCCTTCGATCGGAACGAAGCCGGGCGGTCGTGTATCCGCCTCCGTCACACGGACGCTCCTCGGCCTGTGCCTGCTGTCGGGAGCGGGCGCGCTCCCGGCCGCCCCCGGCCTCAACGTCCGCGAAGACGGCGGAGCGGCGGCTTACTCCGAGGGCGAACACGCCGACGTCGCGCTGGTCTCGCCCGGGCTCGCTCAACGCTTCCCCGTGGCGCAGCGCGCGCGCATCCACGTGCTCGGCGGCGGCGTGCGCGGCTTCGGCATGCTGGCCGAATACGGTCCCGACGGTCCCGGCGAGATCGTCGTGGCGCGCGTCACGAAAAAGCCCGCGACCGAACCCTACACGCCCGTCGCCCTCGCCCGCGTCTTCGATCCCGACGGCAAGCTCGTCGCGGTCGAGGAGTTCAGCGACCAGGCCGCCGAAACCGAAGTTCGTATCCTGAAAATCGCTACACGCAAGGCCGGCGTCTGGCGCGTCTCCTTCTCCGGCGGCCGCGCCGGCGACCGCGTCGAGATCCGCTGGCCGCGGACCGACGCCTGGGGCGTGCGCGGCGAGATGGCCCTCGGCGTCGGACGCGACCTGCCGCGGCCGGCCTACCTGTGGGTGCCGCCAACCTCGCGCCGCCTCCTGGTCGGCATCGAGACCGGACGCACCGACGGCATCGAGTTGCGCGACGCCACGGGCAAGACGGCGCTGGCGCGGGTGGAGCGCGATCCGACGAAACGCGCCGGACGCCTCCTGCTGTCCGAACCGCCCGCCGACGATGTCGTGCGATTGGAGTTACCCGCGTCCTTCGACGGCGCCCTGGTCGTCGAGGGCGCGCCCGGCCTGTGGTGCCCGAGCGAGGACGCCGCCCGCCGCCTGCGCGGCGGCGTGGTCGAGAGCCACGGACAGCTCACCGCCGGCCCTTTGCAGGCGCGCGCCCGCGACTGGATGGTCGCCACCGCCGCCACGCTCGATCGCGAACCGCGCTTTGTTTTCCCGAAAGACGTATCCGACGACAGGATACGCCCCGACATCGACGGCCTGATGTTCGGGCGTTACGGCTTCGCGAACGCCCTGGGCGCCCTGGTGCGCACGCAAAACGCTCGGCTCGATCCGGCCGACCCGTTCTTCGGCACCTTCCGCGAGCCGGGATGGAAGAAGGGCGAGCTGAACTGGACCCACTTCTGGAGCACGCCCGCGTCGGCGAACTTCCAGCCCGCGGCGCTCGCCGGCGCGGCCGCGTTCGAGTCGCCGTTGAACCCGGCCTACCGTCATCCCGAGATCGTCCGCCGCGCGGCGCTGGGCGCGCTCGCCAACATCATGTCGCTGCAGGGCGACGATCTCCTCCGCGAGGGCAACCTCGAGCGGACGCGGTATCCGATGACGCACGCCTTCTTCATCTACCCGCCGGCGCTCGCCCAGGCCTTTCGCGACCTGAGCGGGCAGCTCGATCCGGCCGTGCGGGAGATCTGGCGCGAGGCCCTCATCGCGGTGGGCGACAAGATCGCCGACTTCCAGGCCTACCAGTCGAACCAGTGGAGCCACATGCTGCTCGGGCATCTGGAAACCTACCTCGCCACCGGCGAGCGCCGTTTCCTGCGTTACTTCGAGCGGCAGGCCGCGGCCTTCTTCGACAACGCCTTCGGGCCGGCGAGCAAGTTCGGCCAGCACCCCGCCGGCTTCTACCTCGAGCAGAACGGACCGGACGGAAACTACGACCGGCTCAACTCCTACTGCCTCAACGCCGCGTGGCTGTATTACCACGAGCTGCCCGAGGCCGACCCCGCGCTCGTGGAAAAGATGCGCGCGGGCATCGAAAAAAATCTCCGCTTCGCGAGCCTCTTCTGGCTGCCGACGCCCGACGGCCGGCTCACCAGCCCGACCGCCTTCAACACGCGCACCACGGCCACGCTGGCCGGCGCGGCTTATCCGGGCTCGTTGATGACGAAGTCCGAGTTTCCGCTCGGTCTCGCGCGCTTCCGCCTCACATCCGCCCCGGCGACCGCGACCGACATCGGTCGCGCCTGGGACATGGCCTTCATCGCCAACACCCCCGAGTGGCAGACCGCGGTCGTCCGCGAAGGCCTGCGTCGAGGCCCGGACGGCGTGAGCTCCCCGAACGGCGCCTGGGTGTCGCACGTGCGCCACGCCTACTCGCGTCCCGTGCGCGTCGAGACGGCGACACCGCCCGTGCACGACGTCGGCGGCACCTGGGAACTGCCCGGCGTGGTCGCGTGGAACCGCGGCGGACTCTACGGCGTGGTGTTCGCGGACGTCGTCGGCGCGAAGAGCACGCTCAACGGTTTCCACGGCGGCGGCCCCATGTCCCTGTGGGCGCCCGAGACCGGGCCCTTCGTGCTCTCGCGCAGCCCGACCAAAACAAGCCGCATTTCCGGCCCGCAGACACCGCGTAGTGCCGACAGCCTTACATTCTCCTGCGTCTTCGGCGAGACCGACGACGGCGCCTTCTTCCACAGCGGCAAGGAACGCGCCGAGCTGCGCAAGGTCGGCGAGGCGCGCCACGAGATCGTCGCCAAGCTCGACAAACCCTTCGCCCGTCTCGTGTGGGCCTATGATCTGCGCGAGGACGACTTCACGATCTCGGCGGCGCTGCAGGCCCGGCCGAGCGCGCGCCAGGCGTGGGTCAACCTGCCCCTCGTCGCCGGAGACGCCGTTCGCCTGCGTTTGGAATCGCCCCACTCGCTCGTCATCGAAGGTCCCGACGGCGCGGCGATCTTGGAATGGGACCAAAACGCGCCCGGCGAACTGCATGCGTCCGTCCACGCCGACCTGCGTCGCCTGGTGATCCCGCTTCCCTCCGATGGCTCGCCGCTCTCGATCCGCGTGCGCCGGCTGCGGCGCTGAACGCGCCGGAAGCAAACTTGGGCGTGCCTCGGTCGCGCCCTTCGTTTCGCTTCGCCACGTGATTTCCGCCCCCGCCTCCCGCCCCTCGCGTTCCCTGCTCCAGGATCTGCTCGCGATCCTGGTCGGCGACTCGCGGCTGACGGTGAGTTTCGAGGACCTCACCGGCTTCACGCGCGACTCGCCCGACGTCGGGCTCGATCTGGTGGAGCGCCAGCACTGCTCGGCGTTTTGCGCGTTCGCCAAGGCCCACCAGGTCGCGCCGCGCGACTGCGTGCACAACAAACGCGCCTGCAACCGGCTGGCGATCGCGCGCCGCGCCGGCTTCGAGGGCATGTGTCACCTCGGCATGACGGAGGCCGTGCAACCGCTGATCGTGAAGGGAAAGCTGCTGGGCGTTTTCTACTTCGGCGGCTGCGTCCTCGCCCATCGGCGCGCGGAGGCGGAGGACCGCATCCGCGCCTCTTGCGCCAGATCCGGACGCGACCCCGCGCCCTACCTCGCCCGCCTGAGAGAGCAGCCCTGCCTGGACGCCGGCGAATGGGAACGCTGGCGCGGGCGCTTCCTCCAGATGGTGCGCGTCGTCGAACGCCTCGTGCAGAGCCTCGACCTGCCGACATCGTCCTACGTCCCGCAGATCGTCACCCGGCTCGCCATGAACCGCCGCGCCCTGAGCGCGCTCACGCTCAAGGCGCTGACCTACGTGCAAAAAATGCATGCGGACACCTGCACGCTGGAGGCCTGTGCACGCCACGTGAGCTGCCACCCCGTGCACCTGAGCCGCACCTTCAAGAAGGAGACCGGCGTGGATTTCCATGAGCACGTGCACCAGGTGCGCATCGACCACGCGCGCCACTTGTTGCACATTCGCGGCATGAACGCGACCCGCGTGAGCTACGAAGTCGGCTACGCCGACACGAGCCACTTCACCCGGGTGTTCAAACGGATCGTCGGTCAGACGCCCGCCGCGTTCGCGCGCAGCGCGGCACGCGTCTGATGCGACGCGACCGGGAAGGTTAAGGATAGGCCAGGGATTGAGTGAGGGCGTCCTATCCGCCAAAAACGCGGGGGTGCTAGGCTGGCGGGGAATATGAACCCCCTTCGCATTACCCCCGCTTTGCTGTCTTCGCTCACCCTGGTTTCCCTGTCCGCTCCCGCCTCGGCGGAAGTGCTCACGAGCTATCAGTTCGCCGGCAACGCCGCGGCCAGCTCGGTCGCCATCGGCGTCACCGCGAGCGCCGCGTCCTGGTCGTTCGAGGGGAACCAGGTGGATTTCGGCGGAACCCACCAATCCGCCTACGCACAGGCCAGCTCGCTGCCTACCAGCTTCAATGACGGCAAATACCTGACCTTCACCCTCACCGCCACGGAAGGACAGGTGTTGAACCTCAGCTCCTTCACCTTCGCCTTCGGAGGAAACTCCTCTTCGACGGGCGGCTCCGACATCACGCTTTCGACGCAGGTCCGGACAAGCGTGGGCGAGGTGCCCTTCGCCACCCCGCTGACCATCTCGCAGACGAACACGACAACCGCCACGCACGTCATCCCCGGCAACGACAAGGACCTCGCCTACAGCACGTTCACCGTCGACCTCAGCGCCCCGGAGTTCCAGGGGCTGCAATCGATCTCCTTCCGGCTCCTCGTGGCCACCTCCGCCACCTCGGGCACGCGCTACCTGCGCTTCGACAACTTCGTCATCGAGGGCCAGGTGGCGGAGGCGGCGATCCCCGAGCCCGCGTCGGCCGCCGCCCTCGCCGCGATCACGGTCCTCGGCTTCGGCGCCGCGCGTCGCCGCCGCGCCTCCGCCTGATGCAGGCCACGCACCTCACCGAAGCGCCGCGCGAGATCGTAGTTGACTCCCACTACGACGTGGTCGTGTGCGGCGCCGGCCCGGCCGGCGTGGCGGCGGCGATCACCGCGGCGCGCGCCGGCGCGCGCACCTGCCTCGTGGAACACCAGGGCTGCCTCGGCGGCGTGTGGACGAGCGGCCTGCTCTCCTACATCCTCGACGCCCGCGCCAAGCCCGGCTTCATGCTCGAGCTGCGCGAACGCCTGCGGGCGCGCGGCGCGCTCGCGGAACGCCGCGACCTCTACGACGCCGAGGAGATGAAGCTCCTCCTCGAGGAGCTCTGCTCCGAGGCCGGCGTCGAGGTCCGCCTGTATTCAAAATTATGTGACGCCCGGGTCGAAAACGGCGAAATCACCCACGTGGTGATCGAGGCCAAGGAGGGCCGCTTCGCGCTCTCCGCCCGGCGCTTCGTCGACGCCACCGGCGACGGCGACCTCGCCGCGCGGGCCGGCTGCGGCTTCGACCTCGGTCGCCCCTCGGACAGACTCACGCAGCCCATGACGCTCATGGTGCTCGTCGCCGGCGTGCCCGAGTCCGTGCGGAGCAACGACTACAACAGCCCGCTCGGCGGCTCCTGCATCAAGAAGGACTATTTTCGCGAGAAGCTGTCCGGCGCCGGTTTTTCGCCGTCGTATTCGATGCCGAGCATCTTCGCCCTGCCCAACGGCCTGTGCGGTATGATGCTCAACCACGCCTACGAGGTCTCGGGTCTGAACTCGCGCGACCTCACCAAGGCCACCTTGCAGACACGGCGCGAGGTCCACCTCGCCGTGCGGGCCATGCGCAAGTTCGGACCGGACTGGGCGAACGTTCACCTTGTCGCCACCGCCGCCCACATCGGCGTGCGCGAAGGCCGGCGGATCCACGCGCGCTACCACGTGACGCTCGACGACGTGCTGAACGGCGCGCGCCACGACGACGCCGTCGTGCGGGTGAGTTTTCCCATCGACGTCCACAGCCTGCGCAAAAGCGACGGCGGCGGCTACGGCGGCGGCGGCGTGGACCGCCCCGCGCAGCCCTACGACATCCCGGTGCGCGCGCTGATCGCGAAAGACGTGGACAACCTGCTGCTCGCGGGCCGCTGCATCGGCGGCGATTTCTACGCGCACGCGAGCTACCGCGTGACGGGCAACGCCGTGCCCACCGGCGAGGCCGCGGGCCTGATGGCCGCGCTCTCCGCGCAACGCGACCTCGCGCCGCACGAACTGCCCGGCGCGGAGTTCATCCGCGAACTCGAGACCATCCGCGCCCGCGCCGCGGCCGTCGCCTGACCACAGCGTGATCGGCCGCCGAGAGCGGCCCGACGTCGCGTGAAGTGTGGCCACGCCCCGTCCCCGGGCGTGAAAGCCGCGCCCGCGGCAAACCCAAGACCCGGAGCCTGACCACCCGCCCGCTCCCGCGCCGCATGCGGCCCGCGCGCGCTTTTGCCCACGCCACCCGATGGCACAGGCCCTGCTTTCATACGTTTTCGAGGAAACGTCATACTGTCTTCGGCGCTTCCCGCTCTTCCACACCACACATCGCAACCCGCACTCGCCGCCATGCGTCTTCTCCGCTCCGCCCTCGCCGCCCTCGCCGCCGCCGGCCTCTCCGCCGCTTCCGTCTTCGCCGCTCCGCTCAAGGTCGCCTACTCCGACTGGCCGGGCTGGACCGCCTTCGCCATCGCCGAACAAAAGGGCTGGTTCAAGGAGGCCGGCGTCGACGTCGAATTGCTCTGGTTCGAATACGGCCCGTCGATGGAGGCCTACTCCGCCGGCAAGGTCGACGCCGTCATGGTCACCAACGGCGACTCCCTCGTCACCGGCGCCGGCGGCGCGAAAAACATCATGATCGTCGTCCTCGATTACTCGAACGGCAACGACATGATCGTCGCGCGCCCCGGCATCGATTCCGTGAAGGCCCTGAAGGGCAAAAAGGTCGGCGTGGAGGTCGGCTTCGTCGCCCACCTCCTGCTCCTCAAGGCCCTCGAATCCGCCGACCTCTCCGAGTCCGACATCGAGATCGTGCCCACGCCCACCAACCAGGCGCCGCAGGTCCTCGCCTCCGGCCAGGTCGACGCCATCGCCGCCTGGCAACCCAACTCCGGCGCCGCCCTCAAGGCTCTCCCCGGCTCCAAGGCCATCTTCACCAGCGCCAACGTCCCCGGCCTCATCTACGACACCGTCGTCGTCACCCCGCAGAGCCTCGCCGAGCGCCGCGCCGATTGGGTGAAGTTCGTCTCCGTCTGGGACAAGATCGTCGCCTACCTCGCCGATCCCGAGACGCGCGCCGACGGCATCGCCATCATGGCCGCCAAGGCCGGCGTCGACGCCGCCACCTATTCCGAGTTCCTCCCCGGCACCAAACTCCTCCCGCTCGCCGAGGGCGCCAAGATCCTCGCCTCGAAGGCCAAGGGCTTCGGCTCCGTCGCCGGCTCCGCCGCCATCGCCGACGAGTTCAACGTGAAGAACGCCGTCTACACCGAGCCGCAGAAAATCGCCGGCTACATCGACGCCTCGCTCATGGCCGACGCGCTCAAGCTCACGAAATAATCTGCCGGCACACCTCCGTCGCGCGGGCCCCCGCGCCCGCGCGCGCATCGCCACGCGCCACACGCGCCCAGGCCGCCGGGCAACGCGCCCCGCGGCCTTTTTTCCCGCGCCCTCGTCCTCCCGCCCTTCGCCGATGTCGCTCTTCTCCGTCCGCCGCGAGCCGCCCGCCCGCCTGCGCTGGGTCTTGTGGCTGCTCGCGTTTCTCCTGCCGCTCGGCGTCTGGAGCGCGGTCAGCTACGTGCCCTGGATTTGGCATCCGCAGGTGAAGATCACCGACTCCGGCTCGGTCGCCTGGATGCAGCCCGGCCTCCGCATGGACAAAGCCGAGTTCGCCGCCCAGGTCGCCAAGGCCCGCGAAGCGGGCCAGCCCCCCCCGCGCGGCGAACCCGCCAACCCCATCTACCTGCCCGCGCCCCACGAGGTCGGCCGCGCGCTCTACGGCGCCTTCACCACCGAGCCCCGCCTCCGCGGCGACAAGTGGCTCCACGAGAGCATCGCGATGTCGGTCAAAACCATCGCCTACGGTTTTCTCCTCTCCTCGCTCTTCGCGCTCCCGCTCGGCATCCTCTGCGGCTCCTACCCGACGCTCGCGCGCATGACCGAGCCCTTCGTCGATTTCGTGCGCTACATGCCCGCGCCCGCCTTCGGCGCGCTCATGGTCGCCATCTTCGGCATCCACCTCGAACCCAAGGTCGCGATCGTCTTCATCGGCACCTTTTTCACTCAGGTGCTCGTCACCGCCGGCACCGTGCGCCGCGTCGATCCCGCCCTGCTCGAAGCCGCGCAAACGCTCGGCGCGAAACGCTCGATGCTCATCCGCCGCGTCATCCTGCCCGCGTCGTTGCCCGACCTCTACAACGACACGCGCATCCTCATCGGCTGCGCATGGACCTACCTCGTCGTCGCCGAGGTCGTCGGCGTGAGCAGCGGCATCACTTTCTTCATCAACCAGCAGGCCAAGTATCGCAACTTCGACAACGTCTACGCCGCCATCCTCATCATCGGTTTCATCGGCCTCGCCACCGACCAACTGCTCTCGTTCGTCGGCGCGCGCCTCTTCGGTTGGAAACAAACCCGCCGCAGCCGCACCCGCGCCTTCCTCGGCTGGCTCTTCTCCCCGCGCGAAGTCCCCTACTTCGCCGAAAAAACCGCCGCCCCCAAAGCGGTTTCCTAAAAACGCCCCGCCGGCTCCCCACGCACCGCCGCCTCTCCCTCCGCGTCTTCTGCGCCTTCCGTGGCCATTCTTCCATCTCCGACCTCCGCTCCCGTGTCCGCCGCCGACCTCGACTACCGCATCCAGTCTCCCGCCGTCGCCGCCCGCTTCGCCGCGCTGCGTCAGCGCCCGGTCGTCCTCGAGGCCGAACAGCTCACCTGCGAATTCGACGGCGAACGCGGCCGCGTCGTCGCCCTGCGAGACCTCAACGTCCGCATCCACCGCCGCGAAATCGTCTGCGTCATCGGCCCCTCCGGCTGCGGCAAATCCACCTTCGCCCGCGTCATCGCCGGACTCCAACCCGCCAGCTCCGGACGCATCCTCGTCGACGGCCGCCCCGTCACCGGCCCCGGCCCCGACCGCGGCATGGTTTTCCAAGGCTACACCCTCTTCCCCTGGCTCACCCTCGCGCAAAACGTCCGCTTCGGCCTCGACATGCAGGGCCGCGCGCCCACCGCCGCCGACCGCGAGGCACGCCAGTGGCTCGACCTCGTCGGACTCGGCAAATTCGCCGACGCCTACCCGCACCAGCTCTCCGGCGGCATGAAACAACGCGTCGCCATCGCCCGCGCCCTCGCCGCCGGCCCGAAGATCCTCCTCATGGACGAACCCTTCGGCGCGCTCGACCCGCAAACCCGCGCGCAGATGCAGGCCCACCTCCTCGAGATCTGGCGCAACGTCGACATCACCATCGTCTTCATCACGCACGACATGGACGAGGCCATCCTCCTCGCCGACCGCATCCTCGTCCTCAAAGCCCACCCCGGCGAAGTCCTCGAGTTCATCGACGTCCCCGTCCCGCGCCCGCGCGGCGTCGCGCAGTTCACCACGCCCGAGTTCCAGGCTACGCGCCGCCGCATCGACGCCCTCATCCACCCCGCCCCCACGCTCGACGGCGCCCACGATCCGCTCCCCATCGTCCGCCTCACCCAGGCCGGCGACGACGTCGAATAACCGGGGGCGGAGCAGTTGGCAGTTTGTAATTGGTAGTTGGTTTCCCCATACCTCCCGCACCGCCAGGTCGCCACCAACCACCAATTTCCAACCACCAACTACTCCCCTTTCAGATGAAACGCGACAAAACCGCCCGCTTCACCGTCTCGCTTCCCGAGAGCCTCCTCGACGAACTCGACGACATGGTGAAACGCCGCGGCTACGCGAGCCGCTCGCAAGCCGTCGCCGCCCTCGCCCGCGACGGACTTGTCGACTACGCCGCGAGCGTCGGCACCGCCTCCGTCGCCGGCACCATCAGCCTCGTCTACGACCACCGCAAACCCGGCCTCCAGGCGAAACTCGCCGCCATCCAGCACAAGTATTACCTCATGGTCGTCACCTCGATGCACGTGCACCTCGAGCACCACAACTACATGGAGGTGCTCCTCGTGCAGGGCCCGGCCGACAAGCTCCAGACCCTCGCCGACGAACTCGTCACCGTGCGCGGCGTGAAACAGGGCAAGCTCACCCTCACCGCCACCGCCATGCCCCCGCTCCTCTGAGGTAGCGGAACGGCGGAGCCGTTTCGCCGCGCCCTCCGCGCGTATTGAAAATCTCGCTACCTCAGGCCGCCGGCGTGAACAGCTTCAGCCCCACGACGCCGGCCACGATCATCGTCACGCACAGCAGCCGAGCCACCGTCGCCGGCTCCTTGAATACGACCATGCCCAGGATCGCCGTGCCCGCCGCGCCGATCCCCGTCCACACCGCGTAGGCCGTGCCGATCGGCAGCGCCCGCGTCGCCTGCCCGAGCAGGAAAAAACTCACGCCCATCGCCGCGATCGTGCCCACCGAGGGCCACAAGCGCGTGAAGCCCTGCGTGTATTTTATCCCGATCGCCCAAACGATCTCGAACACCGCCGCGACCAACAAAAAGACCCAATGTTTCATTTCGAAAATCTCCGACAAAAGAAAGCGGCGCCGACCCCCGGTAGGCACCGCGTCACATCTCGAACGCCGGCGGTCTTCCCATGAGGAAATTTCATCGCCCACCTCGGTCAAGTTTTCCGCCCACGCCCGCCCTCACCACCGCCCGCCAAAAACCAACCACTAACCACCAATTGCCAATCACTTCCCCTGCTCCTCCAGCGCCCGTCCATCTTGGCACCAAACATGCAGTATGACGTTTCATAAAAATCGTCATACCGAAAATGCCGCTCCCGACACCGCCCGCGCCCACCGGCACGTCCTTCACCACCCCGCGTCCCTCCGGCCCTCCGCCCGCCCCGCCCGCCGAGATTCCCGCCGATCGCCTTCTCCTTGAGGAAACCCTTCCCGGCGGCGCCGGTTGGTCCTTCACCGTCCGCCGCCATCTCACGCTCCGCCTCACCGCGCTCGAGGCCGGCGCCAACGTCTCCTTCCTCTGCTTCAACCGCCGCGACCTCGTCGACCGCTACAACATGGCCGACACGCTCAAGGGCCAGCACACCGCCAGGCTGACCACCGGCTACATCCTCGTTTCCGACATGGGCCGCGCGATGATGTCCGTCACCGGCGACACCCTCGGCTGGCACGATCCCCTCGGCGGACACGACACCGCCGTGCACGTCGCGAAAAAGTGGGGCGAAAAAAACTACCAGACCGCGCGCAACGACTGCCACCGCAACTCCCGCGACCACTTCCTCGTCGAGCTCGCCAAACACGGCCTCAACGCCCGCGACCTCGTCCCCAACGTCAACTTCTTCAGCAAGCTCGTCGCCGACGACGCCGGCCGCCTCTCCTTCGTCCCGAACCACGCCCGCGCCGGCGACTTCATCGACCTCCGCGCCGAGATGGACCTGCTCGTGATCCTCACGACCTGTCACCACCCGATGGATACATCGCCCGCCTACGGCCCCAAGCCCGTCCGGCTCCAGCTCTGGCGCAGCGACCCGCCCGCGCCCGACGACTACTGCCGCGCCTACCGCCCCGAAAACGAACGCGCCTTCTACAACTCCGAACTCCTCTACATCTGATCACCGGCCTCCGGCCGGAGTAGTTGGCAGTTAGTCGTTGGTAATTGGTCCCGAATCGAAGCGCCGCTCACGCATCCAAATACCAACTACAAACTACCAATCACCACTTCCCATGTCCGTTCTCATCTACACCGAATCTTCCCACGATCCCGCGCAGGCGATCTACCGCCGCGTCGTCCCCGCCGGCGATTTCTGGATGCACGAGATCAAGCGCGGCCAGACCCTCCGCATCCTCGATCTCGAGGGCAACCAGGCCGCCGACACGCTCTTCTACAACGCCGCCGACTTCCGCGAGCGCTACAGCGCGCAGGACACCATCCGCGAAAACGGCGGCATCTACCTCACCACCGGCTCCAAGCTCTACTCCAACGAGCTCAATGTCCTCGCCGAGATCACCGCCGACACCTGCGGCCGGCACGACACCCTCGGCGGCGCCTGTTCCTGCGAGGCCAACACCCTCCGCTACGGCCACGGCACGCGCCACATGCACGCCTGCCGCCAGAGCTTCCTCCTCGGACTCGCCACCTGGCCCGGCTCCACCTTCGACCTCAACAAGCGCGACATCCCCGCGAACATAAACTTCTTCATGAACGTCCCCGTCACCCCCGACGGCGGCCTCCAGTTCGCCGACGGCGTGTCGTCCCCGGGCAAATACGTCGAGCTGATCGCCCGCATGGACATCGTCTGCCTCATCAGCAACTGCCCCCAGCTCAACAACCCCTGCAACGGCTGGAATCCCACCCCCGTCGAGGTGCTGATCTGGGACGCCGACGCCGCCCGCCCGGCGTCGGAGTAGTTGGTAATTGGTCGTTGGTAGTTGGTGTAGCCTAACCGCCGTGATCCCCAAGCGACTTCAGATACGCATTCAAGGCCGGCAGGAGTTCCCGCATCAACAAGGCCACCGGCTTCTTGTCTTCCCGCGTGATCAGTCCGCGCTTCTCCGCGCGCCGGAGAAAATGGCGCAGCTCGTAGAGCGAGCCCCGCGCGATCCGAACGAAGCGCTGATTGTCAGCCCGAGACGCACGCCCGCAACCCTCCGCGATATTCGCCCCCACGCTGTCCCCCGCGCGCACCATCTGCTTGCCAACCGTCTCCTTCGCGAACCCGTCCCAACCCTGCACGAGGTCCCAGACGAGATCAGCCAGCTCCTCCGACATCCCGTAAACACGTAGCTCATCGAGTGCGAATTTGCCCATGCGAGCCTCCTAGCATCCGCGCGCCGCCCGACCCAACTACCAATTTCCAACTACAAACTACTTCCCCTCGTGTTCTCCAAACTCCTCATCGCCAACCGCGGCGCCATCGCCTGCCGGATCATCCGCACGCTTCGCCGCATGGGCATCGCCTCCGTCGCCGTCTACTCCGACGCCGACCGCCACAGCCTCCACGTCGCGCAAGCCGACGAAGCCGTCCACATCGGTCCCTCTCCCGCCGCGCAGTCCTACCTCGACACCGAAAAAATCCTCGCCGCCGCCAAGGCCACCGGCGCGCAAGCCATCCACCCCGGCTACGGTTTCCTCTCCGAAAACACCGCCTTCGTCGAAGCCTGCGAAGCCGCCGGCATCGTCTTCATCGGCCCGCGCGCCGAGCAGATGCGCCTGCTCGGTCCCAAGCACTCCGCCCGCGCCCTCGCCAAGACCCACGGCGTGCCGCTCCTCCCCGGCACCGATCTTCTTCCCGATCTCGCCGCCGCCAAACGCGAGGCCGCGCGCATCGGTTACCCCGTCATGCTGAAAAGCACCGGCGGCGGCGGCGGCATCGGCATGCAGCTCATCCGCAAACCCGCCGAACTCGCCGCCGCCTTCGCGTCCGTCGTCCGCCTCGCCAAAAACAACTTCAAGGACGGCGGCGTGTTTTTGGAAAAATACGTCGAGCACGCCCGCCACATCGAGGTCCAGATCCTCGGCGATTCTCACGGTCGCGTCGTCGCCCTCGGCGAGCGCGACTGCTCCGTGCAACGCCGCAACCAGAAGGTCGTCGAGGAAACCCCCGCCCCAGGACTCACCTCCGCGCAACGCGCCGAGCTCCTCGCCTGCGCCGCCCGCCTCGGCCAGGCCGCCGGCTACACCAACGCCGGCACCGTCGAGTTCGTCTACGACAACGCCACCGGCGCGTTCTACTTCCTCGAGGTCAACACCCGCCTCCAAGTCGAGCACGGCGTCACCGAGGAAGTCACCGGCATCGACCTCGTCGAGTGGATGATCCGCGCCGCCGCCGGCGACCTCGACCTCTCCACCTACGCCGCCCCCCATTCCGATGTTCGTATTACGAACATTTCCTCCCCCTCCTTATCCGAAAAGGCCGACGCCGATGTTCGTAATACGAACATCGGGGCGGTGACTCCTCCGGGCGGGCACTCCATCCAGGTTCGGCTCTACGCGGAGGATCCGGGCAAAAATTTCCAACCCGCCGCCGGACTGCTCACCGACGTCCACTTCCCCAAGTCCGCGCGCGTCGAGACTTGGGTCGAGACCGGCTCCGAAGTCTCCCCGTTCTACGATCCGATGATCGCCAAGATCATCGTCCGCGGCAGCGACCGCGCCGACGCCCTCGCGCGCCTCGACGCCGCGCTCGCCGACACCCGCGTCCACGGCATCGAGAACAACCTCGGATACCTTCGCCAGATCATCGCCAGCGAGGGCTTCCGTAATGGTGCAGTCACTACGAAATATCTCGCCACGCTCCCTTACGCGCCGTCCACCGTCGAAGTGCTCGAAGGAGGCACGCAAACCACCGTGCAGGACTATCCCGGCCGCATCGGTTACTGGGACGTCGGAGTGCCGCCCTCCGGCCCGATGGACAATCTCTCCTTCCGCCTCGCCAACCGCCTCGTCGGCAACCCCGACACCGCCGCCGGACTCGAGATCACCGTCAACGGCCCGACCCTTCGCTTCAACACCGCCGCCGTCGTTGCGCTCACCGGCGCGCACATGCCCGCCACGCTCGACGGCAAACCCGTCGCCTACCACCGCGCCATCCGCGTCAAGGCCAGCCAGACTCTCCGCATCGGCTCCGTCGAAGGCCCCGGTCTCCGCGCCTACCTCGCCATCCGCCACGGCTTCGACGTGCCCGACTACCTCGGCAGCAAGTCCACCTTCACCCTCGGCCTCTTCGGCGGTCACGCCGGCCGGGCGCTGCGCGTCGGCGACGTTCTTCGCGTCCACCGCGCCACGCCCGCCGGCGTCGCCAACGACGCGCCCCTTCTCCGCGCCCCCGCCGCCGTCCAGCCCGCGCTCACCCGCGAATGGCAGATCAAAGTTCTCTACGGTCCGCACGGCGCGCCCGACTTCTTCACCGAGGCCGACATCTCCACGCTCCTCTCCACCGCCTACGAGGTTCACTACAACTCCGCCCGCACCGGCGTGCGCCTCATCGGCCCCAAGCCCGAGTGGGCGCGACGCGACGGCGGCGAGGCCGGCCTGCATCCGTCCAACATCCATGACAACGCCTACGCGATCGGCGCGATCGATTTCACCGGCGACATGCCGATCATCCTCGGCCCCGACGGCCCGAGCTGCGGCGGCTTCGTCTGCCCCGTCACCATCGTGCAGGCCGAGCTCTGGAAGATGGGCCAGCTCAAACCCGGCGACAAAGTCCGCTTCATTCCGATCACCGCCCAGGAAGCCCGCGAACTCGCCTACGCGCAGGACAGCCTTATCGAAACCCTCAAACCCGCGCGCAAAGCGCGCGGAGTAGTTGGTGATGGGTCGTTGGTAATTGGTGCGGAAACCACGCCCAGCTCCCCATCACCAACTACCAATTACCAACTACCAATTGCTCCGCCGGAGCCCGCGATCCTCCACACCCTGCCCGCCCGGCCCACCGCTCCGGCGGTGACCTATCGACGTTCCGGTGACGCCGCCGTTCTCGTCGAATACGGCCCGCTCCAGCTCGACATCGCCCTGCGCATGCGCGTCCACGCCCTGCAAACCTGGCTCGAGCGCCAGCGTCTGCACGGCATCCTCGATCTCACGCCCGGCATTCGTTCGCTTCAGGTTCACTTCGACCAGCGCCTGCTGCCCTCCGAACGCCTGCTCGAGATTCTCCTCCGCGCCGAGTCCGAGCTCCCCGCCGTCGACGACATGGAGGTGCCCTCGCGCATCGTCCATCTGCCGCTTTCCTGGGAGGACGAGTCCACGCTCCTCGCGATCCGGAAATACATGCAGATCGTGCGCAAGGACGCCCCCTGGTGCCCGAGCAACCTCGAGTTCATCCGCCGTATCAACGGACTCGATACACTCGCCGACGTCTATCGCACCTGCTTCGACGCGAGCTGGCTCGTGCTCGCCCTCGGCGACGTCTACCTCGGCGCGCCCGTCGCCACGCCGCTCGATCCGCGCCACCGTCTCGTCACCACCAAATACAACCCCGCCCGCACCTGGACTCCGGAAAACGCCGTCGGCATCGGCGGCGCCTACCTCTGCGTCTACGGCATGGAGGGTCCCGGCGGCTACCAGTTCATCGGCCGCACCTGCCAGATGTGGAACCGCTACAAGCAGACCGCCGACTTCGTCGACGGAAAGCCCTGGCTCCTGCGCTTCTTCGACCAGATCAAGTTCTACCCGGTCACGAACGCCGAGCTCACGAAATTCCGCGAAGATTTCCCGCAGGGGAAGGTGAAGCTCCGCATCGAAGAAACGACCTTCCGCCTCCACGACTACCAGGCCTTCCTCGCCGCCAACGCCGATTCCATCGCCGCCTTCACGCGCCGGCGCGAGGCCGCCTTCGAGGCCGAGCTCCAGCGTTGGATCGCCAACGGCCAGCTCAACTACCACTCGGCCGACGAGGCCGCGGCCGCCGTCGACGAATCCGCCATCCCCGCCGGCTGCGTCGCGCAACCCGCGCACATTCCCGGCAACGTCTGGAAAATCCTCGCCGAGCCCGGCGCGAGCGTCGCCGAGGGCGACCCGCTCGTCGTGCTCGAATCGATGAAGATGGAGGTCACCGTCGTCGCCTCGCGCCGCGGAAAGGTTCGCGAGATCCGCTGCGCCGAGGGCAAACCCGTCAACGCCGGCGAAACCCTCGTCGTCCTCGAAGGCTGAACAGGCCGACGCGCCCGCCGACGCTGTAGGCCCGACCGCTGGTCGGGCTGCCAGGCCGGCGGCCTGGCCCACAGGCATCGCAGGCCTCGGCGCTGGACGGAATGCGAACTGATATTACTCCGGAGCGACGTAGCCCTTCGGGCCGCCGAGACGCATGAAGTGACCGTGGACGCGCCAGGCGGTGACGAGCGCGAGCGCGGCCATCGCGCAGCCGGCGAAGAACGTCATCCGGTAGAAACCGCCCGTGCCGTCGATCAGGATGCCGACCAGCGGGGCGAGCACGATGTTGGCCGGCGCCATCACGATGCCGGCCGCCGAGGCGAACTGCGCGTATCGCGAGTGCGGGAACAAACGCTGCCCGAGCGAAGCCGCACTGGTGAAGTAGCAGCCCGAAAGCACGCCGTGCAGGATGAAGGCCGGCATGAAGGTCGCCGGCGTCGTCGCGAACAACGCGCCGTAGGCCGACACCAAGAGGTAGCCGACCATCGTCACGATCGACACCCGCAGCGGATGAAAGCGGTCCGCCAGCCAGCCGAGGAAATAGGCCAGCGTGAGCGACACGAAGTAGGTCGTCGCCAGCGCCTTGCCGTAGTGGTCCATGTCCACCTCTAGGCTCTTCGCGTAGGGGATGCTGAAGGTGTTGATCGGCGCAAAGGCCAGACCGGCCGCCATCATCATCACAAAGACCGAGACGTAGTAGCGGTTGGAGAAACACTCTCGGAAATAAGTCTTCACGCCGGCCGAGCGCGTCATCTTCGGACCCGGCGGTGGATACTCGCCCTCCTTTACCCGGAAACAAACCCACATGAAGGCGCAGCCGTAGAAGGCGCCGATGGTCACGAACATCAGCGTGTAGTGCGTGGGGATTTTTCCGGTCAGCCAGAAGTTGAAGATGATGCCGTCGATCAGGCTGATCGCGCGGAACAAACCGTAGAAACGTCCGAGCAGCTCCCGCGGCACCACGTCGTTCGACCAGGCCGCCGAACACCGCCTGTCCGGCGATGGTGGCGAACTCGAACATCGCCCAGAACACGCCGAAACAGATCACCGCCACGACCATCTCGTTTTTGCTCCGGGAAGTGCGAGTGCACCCAGTCCGCGATGAAGGGCGTGACGCCGAGCCCGATCATGCCGAAGGCGGCGATCGGCGTCGTCACGAGAAGGAAGGGAATGCGTCGGCCGCGACGACCGCGGTGGCGGTCGGACTTCATGCTGATGACCGGCACGAGCGTCATGCCCACCAGCGCGGGGAAGGAGGTCATGAGCAGGCCGAAGAGCAAGCTCGGGACCTTCAGCTCGTTGAGATACCACGCGGCCATCGGCCCGACCGAACGGTCGCGCATCGACCACGCGAAGTCGCCGAAGAGCAGCCACGCGAACAGTGCGATCAACCCGCCGCTCGTGTAGGTCAGCGTGCCGACCCGCCAGGTCTTGGGCTTCGCGTCCGTCTCGGGCGCGGGCGCATGCGAACTCATCGCGCACCTCCCGACGTGCGAACGGAGCCGGTCACGACAAAAGCCGGCGAACGGCGATGCGCGATGGGCTGACGGAGTGGATCGAAGGGGAACGCGGAGCGCGCGAGGAATGCCAACAACATGGGAACGCGAAGGAGGGGCGACAGGCAAGGTGCCGCGACGGGGAACGACGCCAAGCGCTTCGTAGCCCGGGGGGGAAATTGATAGCGACTGGCGTCATGGCGGCGTGAAGGAAGCCACCAAGGTGTCGCGTGGACGAGTCGCGCCAATCACCACGCTGCGCTAACAGTAGAGCGGAGCCGTCACGCCGCCTCACACGATCAGGTTTCGTCCGGTCGTGTTGGTCGCGCTGCCCGTCAAACGGATGCCGATGTTGGCGTCGGCTGTATCGCTAAAAACGATCGTTCCGACGGTCTTGGTGGATCGGAGGCAACTCGGCGAGGCGAGGCCCGTGTTCGTCGCGCCGCCGAAGATATAGTTGTGCGTTCCGCTGAACGAGGGGAGCGCGCCGCCCCTGTTGTCGGCCAACTCCCAGCTTCGATTCGAGGCGCCGGATCCAGCGTCCCCCGTCCAGGTGTAGTCGGCGGCGTGAAGCGACAGAACGGCGGAGGCGAAAAGGACGAGAAGCGAAGCGCTCCGGAGTCGGGGGCTTGGCGTTTTAATGATCTGATGCGGGTTAAATTGGGAAAAGGTCGATGCCGGAGACGGAGGACTCATCGCCGCGCCCCGTCGGCGGCGGGCGTGACCACGAGACGGATCTCCGCTTCGCGCACGGGATCGCGGAGATCGAGGCCGACGCGCGTGCCCTTCGGGCGCCGGCCGGGGACGATGCCGAGGATCGGCTCCTCGGTGAGGACGAGTTCACCGCCGACCGCCTCGTAGGCGACGTCCACCGCCGCGGCTCCGGACACCACGCGAAAGCCGGCGTCGCCCACGGCCTCGCGTCGCTGCTTGGCGTGCAGGACGAGCGCGCCGCCGAAGGTCTGCGGGGAGGAGAAGCGCACGCGATCGACGATCTCCAGGCGTCCGCCGCCGACGCGGGTGAAAATGAAGGTGCGAGTGAGTCGCTCGAGCTCCGGCACGTCGTAGGCGAAAGTGAGGTCGATCTCCCAGAGATCGCGCTCATCGGTGAACTCGGTGCGCACGGTGACCGCGCGGGCTTCGGCGCCGGTTTTCTGGAGCTGCCCGGCCACGCGTGGCACGGGATGACCGAAGGAGTTCATCACGCCGCTGGTGTAACGGCGCGGGCCGAAGGTATCCTTCACGTAGTCGTCCGCCCCGAGATCGACGAGTGCCGGCACGCCGTCCTTGAGGACCATGAAGGAGCCGAGGTCGTTGTGGTTGTGCGGCTGGTCGTTGTGCCCGCCCTTGAAAGCGACCGAGAGGCCGCGTTCGGCCGGAACCGAACGCGCGACCAAGGCGCCGCCCTCGGGAAACCAGCTGCGCGGCGGAAGCCCGCGGGAGCGGGCGGCGGCGTTCTCCGCGGGGCGGTGGGCGAGACCGAAGAGAATGGCGTGAACCTGAGTGCCCAGTCCGTGCTGTTGCTGAAGGCGAACGACGTTGTCGCTCGCGGCCGGCGCGTCGAAGCGCGACGCGACGAAGGGGGCGAGCCAGGACGCGATGCCGGTCTTCGACCAGGCGTCGCCAAAGGTCGGAAAACGTTGAGCGGCGATCTCCCAGTCGCGCGCGAACGCGGCGATGCGCGCCACCTTCGGCGAGGCGAGGAGATCAACCCGTCCCGCGGTGTTGAGCCGGACGAGCTCGGAGCCGAGGACGTAGTGGCCAAACCCATACACCCAGTAGCCGATTCCCTCGTGGCAGAAACCGTCGTCGGAAAAACCCGCGAGGAAGAACGGTGCGAACGCCTCGTAGCCGGCGACGAACTCGGCGCGCTCGGCGGGATCGTCGACGAGGAGCAGCGCGGCGCCGACGACGCCGGCGTTGCACACGGCGTTCCAGTTGTTGCCGTTGTTCATCCACCAAAATTCGCGGCGGTCGCCGGCGCGGACGCGCTCCAACCAGGGCGTGAAAACGCGGGCGCGGATCTCACGGCGAAGTCGGGCGCGGGTCTCGGGCCTGAGCCGGTCGCCGAACAGGTAATCGGCGCTCGCGAGCGTCCACGCGCGCGCGGTGGCGGCGAGATCGACGAAATCGTAGGCGCTCTCGCGCGTCCTGCGCGTGCGGACGGTATGGGCCGGAGAGGCCCAGTTTGGCTCGTCGAGAATCGCCGCGAGCTCGGTCTCGAAGAGCGCGAGCCATCTGGTGTCGTCGGAAAGCCCCGCCGCCATGAGGAACGCGGCGAGACGTTCGGTGCGAAGATTGGCGGGGCGCTCGTAGGGGGCGCGCGCTCCGGTCTCACGGAACTCGTAGTAGAGCGAGTCGGGCAGCTCGGGCGTGGGCTCGCGCGCGGCCTTGTGCGCGACCTCGAGGACCTCCGCGGCGGCGGGCAGGGCGTTCAACGCCTCCCACCAGGCGCGGTCGTCGAAGCTCGGCGTGAAATGCACGGGGCGTGACGACAACCAGGCGCCGATCTGCGCGACGCGCGCGGGATCGACCGGGGGAAGTTTGTTTTTGTCGGCGGGAGAGTCGGCGGCGAGGACGAGTCCCGGGAAACCAAACCAGGAGACGATCGTGATCGCGACGACGTGAAGGCGGGAGATGGAGCGAGGCACGGTGCGGCGGGGTGAGTGGGGACGAAGGCGTGGCGCCGCCGTCACTGGACCGATTGGATACCCACGTGCCAGTCGAAGAACAACACGTTGCGGTGCGCTCCGTGGACGGGTTTTCGGGGAGGTCGAGGCGACGCCCTTGTCGATGTCGCGCAGCGCCACGGCCGTGCGGATGTCGACGAGCTGATCGAGCGTGTTGCAGCGGAGTGGAAGCGGTTCGTTCGCGTCGTCGGGATAACCGAAAGGACGGATGCCGCCTCCGCCCGCGCGCTTCGGCACGCGGACGAGTTGCCAGAACGGCGCGGTCTCCGAGGCGCGTTCACGCACCCATCCGGCGCAGAGGAAGTCGTCGGGCACCTTCTTGTATTTCACGCCGTTCCCGAGGTAGGGCAGAAGGAAATACGGAAGCTGGCGATTGTTGGCCGGCGCGTTTTCCACCACCGCCCAGAGCGGCCCGGGCAACATGCCCTTGTTGTCCTTGATGTAGAGTTGAAGCGCAGCGCCCCACGAGCGCAGCGCGGTCTTGCACTGCACGTCGACCGCCGAGCTGCGGACGCGATCCGCGCGCGCTGGAGGCGTGGCTGAAAAAAACACCGCCCCGAGGTCGTCATCATCGGCGGCAACATCGAGAAGGCGTTCAACATCCCGAGGGAGATCCCGGTCGCCTACCACACGGTGTTCTCCAACGAACCGCATCGCGCCGGCATCAACGAAAACGACGCGCTCGTCGGCGCGGCCGCGGTGGACACGCTCGTCGGCATGCTCGCGCGAAACGAGTTCGGCGTGCCGCGTCATCCGCAGCGCGTCCCGATCGAGGGCTTCTGGCAACAGGGCACGCTCGCGCTGCGGCTTCCGTGAGCGAAGCCCGGCGCGACGCCTCCCCTACTCCATCCCGAAGGCCTTGCGCAGCTCGGCGAGCGCGCTGTCGGGCATGGGCGCGAGCGGGCCGAGCGGACGCGCGAGTTGCAAGGCCTCGGCCGTGGCCTCGAGAACCTCGAGCCGGTCGAAGGCCTCGAGCAGCGTGCGCCCGACGATCAGCGCGCCTTCGTTTTCGATCAGCAGCACGGGGCACTTCTTCAGCGACATGCGCGCGGCCAGCGCCTCGGCGTCGATCACCACGTCGGCGAAGGGGATTTTCGGCACGTCGCCGAGCACGAGATAGCTCTCCGGAATCGTGCGGGAGGAGAAGGCGGCGTCCGTCATGCAAAACGCGCTCGCGCACATCGGCTGGGCGTTGATCACCGCGCCGACATCCGGATTTGCCGCGTAGACGAGGCCGTGCAGGCGGCTCGTGCGACTGGCCCGCTTGCCCTGCTCGCAGGCGTCGCGCGACACGCGCACGAGGCTCTCCGCCGTCAGCTCCAGACGATCCCGCCGCCGCGGCGTCGTCACGAAATGCTCCGCGTCCACGCGCGCCGACATCGAGCCCGCCGTGCTGATCATCAACCGCTGGCGGTAGGCTCGATGCGTGAAGTCGCGGATCTGCGCGCGAAGCTCCTTCTCCTCGTTGCCCGGCGCGGTCGCGGGCAAGGGGCCGTAGGCCGGCACGCATCGCTCGCGCAGCGCCTCCGGCGGCAGCTGGCGCAGCCTGCCCAGGGCCGACGCGCGGATGTCGGTCTGCGCGACGAACTCCAGGGTCTCGAAACGCTGAAAAGCCTCGGCGAGATCGGCGCCGCCGATGACGACGCCGTGGTTTTCCAACATCACGCAATCCGCGCCTTCCGCGAAAGCCGCGGCGATCTTTTCGCCGAGTTCCTGGCTGCCCGGGCAGGCGTAGGCCGCGTAGGCGATCTTGCCGCAAACCTGGTAGGCGTGGGTCTGCACTCGCGTCTCCGGCAGACGGCGCACGATGCTGAAGGCGACCAGCGCGCCGGGGTGCGCGTGGACGATCGCCTTGATGTCGGGCCGCGCCCGGTAGATCTCGCGGTGGAAGGGAAACTCCGAGGACGGCGGATGCAGTCCTTCCCGCGAGCCGTCGGGTCCCACGCGCACGATGTCCGTCGGCCGCAACGAACCTTTGTCCACGCGCGAGGGCGTTATCCAGATGCTGCCGTCGGGATCGAGGATGGAGAGATTTCCGCCCGACGTGGTCGTCATGTGGTAGCGGTAGATGCGGTCCATCGTCGCGACCAATTCCTCACGCGGATGCAGCCAGTTGGTGGTGTCCATGTCCTTATAAGTTCCCGGTGCTTCGGGCGGGTCAAAGACGCGCCAACACCGGCCCAGTCTTGGCCAAAATGCGCCGGAATCCACCGCCTTCCGCCGGCGAACGCCCCCCGGCCCAGCCCGCGACAAACGCGGAAGCCCCGTCCGGTGCCGGGAATGCGCGCGCCTTCCGCTCGTCGCCGCCCCCGGATTCTGCTCCGCTGTCGGGGTGGATCGCCTGCTTCTCCTGCTCTTTCCGGCCCACGAGCCCCGCGCCGCGTGGAACCGCCTCGCCAGCGCGCTGTTCCTCGTCGCGCTCGTGTTTTTCTCCGCGCGCTACTTCGCCATCGCGATCGACGACCTCGGCTGGGCGCCGGGGCCGATGCACCACGTCCACCTCGTCTTCCACGAGGCCGGCCACGCGATCTTCATGATGGTCGGCGCGCCGCGACCGCTCGTCGTCTTCATGGGCAGCGGTCTGCAGGTGCTCTTCCCGCTGATCCTCGCCGGCGCGTTCTACTTCAAAAACCGCGACGCCTTCGGCGCGGCCGTCTGTCTCTGGTGGGCCGGCCACGCCGCGCTCGACGTCGCGCCCTACATCGCCGACGCCCGCGCGCTCGAGCTGCCGCTGCTCGGCGGAGGCACGGGCCGCGAGATCGAGGGCCACGACTGGGAATACCTGCTCGGCCGCTGGAGCCGCCTGCACGAGGACACGCGCATCGGCGCGGCCGTCGCGCTCGGCGGGCGGGTCACGATGGCGGCGGCCTTCGTCTGGGGATTCGCCACCCTCGCCTACGAGACCTGGTTTTTCCCGGAGGAAGAAAGGGGCTGATCCGCCGGTCCGCCGCGCCGCTCAGCTCAGCCCTTGCGGCGAAACTTCGAGAAGCGGAAACGCTTGGGTTTCGGCGCGGGCGCGGGTTTCCCGGGCAGGCCCGCTGCGCCCTCGGGCACGCGCATGCCGCAGGGCGCGGTCGTCATGCCTCCGCCACTACAGGGCGTGGAACGGCCGCCCTTCACCGGAGTGATGTGCGGCGGGGGCGTCACGTCGCGGGTCGGCCGCTTTTCGTCGAGCAGGCGGCGGGCGACGTCCCTCAAGCCGAGGCGCTGGAGCGTGCCGCGCAGGGCCTTTTTCATCTCGGGCTTATACCAGAAGAAGAAGCTGCGCTGCTCCTGTTTCTCCTCGGGCGTGCGCGCGACCTCGACGGGGCGGTTTTCGATCGGATGCAGGCCGGTCGCGTAGATCTCGGTCGCGACCGTCATCGGCGTGGGCGTGAAGTCCTGGACCTGTTCGAGGCGGAAACCGAGGTCCTTGGTCTTGAGCGCGAGCTCGGCCATGTCCTCGGGACGCGAGCCGGGGTGCGAGCTGATGAAATAGGGGATGACCGGCGTGTCGGGTTTTCCGGCTTTGGCGGAGGCCTTGTCGAACTTCTCCTTGAACTTGTAGAAGAGGTTGAAGCTCGGCTTGCGCATGACGCGCAGCACGTGGTCGCTCGTGTGCTCGGGGGCGACCTTGATGCGGCCGGGCACGTGGTGCGCGGCGAGTTCCTCGATGTATTTCTCGTGGCTCGCCTTCACCTCGGGCGTGGCGCCCTTGTCGTGGAGGAAGAGGTCGTAACGGATGCCGCTGGCGACATAGGCGTGCTTCACGCCCTCGGTGTTGCGCACGGCCTCGTAGATTTCGAGGAGCGGCGTGTGGTCGGTGTCGAGGTTGCGGCAGACGTCGGGCCAGATGCAGGAGGGACGCACGCACTCGTCGCAGATCCACTGCTGCCTGCCCTTCATCTTATACATGTTGGCGGAGGGGCCGCCGAGATCGCTGATCGTGCCGCGAAAGTCGGGCATCTGCTTGATCGACTCGACCTCGCGCAGGATCGAGGCCTTGGAACGCGAGGCGACGAACTTCCCCTGGTGGGCCGAAATCGTGCAGAAGCTGCACCCGCCGAAGCACCCGCGGTGCATGTTGATCGAGTGCTTGATCATCTCGTAGGCGGGGATGGGGCCGCGCTTGCGATATTTCGGATGCGGGAGCCGCGTGTAGGGCAGGTCGAAGGAGGCGTCGATCTGCCGCTCCGTCATCGTCGGATACGGCGGGTTGACGACGAGCAGGCGCTCGCCGGTGCGCTGGAGGATGCGGCGCGCCTTCACCCGGTTCGACTCGGTCTCGATGGCCTTGAAGTTCTTCGCGTAGAGCGCGCGGTCCGTCAGGCACTCCTCGTGCGAATGGAGCGTGTGGTCCTCCCAGTTCGCGTTCTTCGGCGCGGCCTTGCCCGGAGGCAGGAGGACGGCGGTCTGCGGGATGGTGGTGAGCGAGGAGAAGGGCACGCCGCGCTTGAGCAGGCGGATGCACTCCTTGAGCGGCAGCTCGCCCATGCCGTAGACGAGGAGGTCGGCGCCGCTGTCGGCGAGGATGGAGGGCTTCAGCGTCTCGGACCAGTAGTCGTAGTGCGTGACGCGGCGGAGCGAGGCCTCGATGCCTCCGATCATGACGGGCGTCCCGGGATAAAGCTCCTTTAGTATCCGCGAATACACTACGGTGGCGTAGTCGGGCCGGAAACCGGTCGCGCCGCCGGGCGTGTAGGCGTCCTCGGAACGCGGTTTGCGCGCCGCGGTGTAGCGGTTGACCATCGAGTCCATGCAGCCCGCGGTGACGCCGAAGAAAAGCCGCGGCGCTCCGAGCTTCTTGAAGTCTCGCAGGTCGTCGCGCCAGTTGGGCTGCGGGAGGATGGCGACCTTCAGCCCCTCGGCCTCGAGGAGGCGCCCGATGACGGCGGTGCCGAAGGCGGGATGGTCGACGTAGGCGTCGCCCGAGACGAGGATGACGTCGAGCTGGCTCCAGCCTCGCGCCTTCACCTCGTCCGCGGTGGTGGGCAGCCAGCGGGCCGGGTTCCAGACGGGTTCGCTGGAATAGATTTTGGTCGAGGCGTTGGCGGCGGGCTGACTCACAAGCGGCAAAAGATGCGCACAACCTGCGGGAAAGCACGCGAGAGGGAATCGCAAATCGCCCCCGCGCGCTCGGGAATCGGCGCGAAGACTCGCAAGCCGTTGAAGCCGCGGGCTTGAGATTGGGAACGCTACCCGCAGGGTGGGGTCTCTTTTCCCCCGTCCCCCAACCCGACAACCCATGAATCGACACTCCTTCCTCCGCCGCCTCGCCGGTTTCGCCGCCCTCGCCTGCCTCGCCGCGGGCTCGCTCCTCCGCGCCGAAGACGCCGCGCCCGCCGCCAAGGCCACGTCCGACTCCGCCGCGCCGGCCGTGGACGTCACCGACATCCGCGTCGTCCTCAAAACCTCGAAGGGCGACATCAAAGGCACCCTCTTCGCCTCCAAGGTGCCGATGACCACGGCCAACTTCCTCAACCTCGCCGCGAAGGGCTTCTACGACGGCCTCACCTTCCACCGCGTGATCCCCAACTTCATGATCCAGGGCGGCGACCCCCAGGGCTCCGGTCGCGGCGGCCCCGGCTACCGCTTCGGCGACGAGTTCCACCCCTCGCTCAAGCACTCCAAGCCCGGCATCTTCTCCATGGCCAACGCCGGCCCCGGAACCAACGGCAGCCAGTTCTTCATCACCCACGTCCCCACCCCGTGGCTCGACGGCAAGCATAGCGTCTTCGGCGAGGTCACCGAGGGCCAGGACGTGGTCGACCGCATCGCCCGGGGCGACAAGATCGTGAAGATCGAGATCCTCGACTCCACCGACGCGCTCTTCGCCGCGCAGGCCGCGAATCTCGCGAAATGGAACGCGGCGCTGAAGAAATAACGCCTCGTCCGCACATCTTCCCGCCCTGCGCCCCGGCTTTCCCGCCGGGGCGTTTTTGTTTCCCGGCCCACCACGGCGACGTCCGGCCCCGAGCCGGCCGCGAGCGCGATCCCGCTTCGCCCGCGGCGCCGGAAGCGGCGAACGCACCGCCGCCCGCCCGAGGGCGCTTTCGGTAAATCCCCCAGCGGCTCACCACGGGAACCCCTTTACCCCGCCTTCATCCCGGCGCTTGATTCAGATCCTTTCCTCGCGCCGTGAACGCCCGTCCTCCATCCCCGCCCATTGGTGACGCGCTCTCTTCGCCGCGAGCCGAGGCCCGGCCGCACCGGCCGGATACGCCGCTCGCATGACCCCAAATCCCTCCCCCGCCCCCGGCCTCGCCTCCCTTCTTTATGTCGAGGACGAGGACAACGACGTGTTGTTCATGCGCCGCGCGCTCGATCGCGCCGGGCTCCCCCTGGAATTTCACACCGTCTGCGACGGCGACAAGGCGGTCGCCTTCCTCTCGGGCGAGGCGCCCCACGCCTGGCGCGCGCTTCCGGATCTCGTCCTGCTCGACCTGAATCTTCCGGTGCGTTCCGGCTTTGAAGTGCTGGAGTGGATACGCCGCCATCCCGCCCCCGCCCTGTGTTCGCGCCCCGTCGCCGTCATCTCCTCCTCGGGCCGCCACGAGGACCGGGAACGCGCCCGCCGGCTCGGCGCGGACGACTACATCGTCAAACCCACCTCCCCCACGCAGCTCCTCGAGATCCTCCTGGCGCTCTGGGCGCGTTGGCTCTCCCCCGAAGCTCGCATGTCGATCCGGCGACGCCCCATCCCGGCCACGACGGCGCCCGCCGCCACGAATCCCGCCGGGTAACGCCGCTACAGGGCGGCGTCATCCTCCCCGCGCCAAACCCGCGCGACGATTTCATACGACCGGCGGCGGGCCTCGTGATCGAAGATCGCCGCGTTGATGATGATCTCGTCCGGGCGCACGCGATCCACCAGCGCCCCGACCCCGCGTCGCACCGTCTCCGGCCCGCCGACGACGGATGCGCTCAACATGTCGCCGACCGCGCGCCGCTCGGCCGCGTTCCACAAGCCGTCCATCGAGTCGACCGGCGCCGGCAATGGTCCGGGGCGCCCGCGCACGAGGTTGAGAAACGCCTGCTGATGCGAGGTGGCGAGACGCCGCGCCTCCTCGTCGGTGTCCGCCGCGATGATGTTCATCCCGAGCATCGCGCGCGGCTTCGCGAGCGCCTCGGTCGGACGAAACGAACCGCGGTAAAGCGCGAACGCCTCCTCCAGCGCTCCGGGCGCAAACTGCGCCGCGAACGCGAAAGGCAGGCCGAGCACTCCCGCCAGGTGCGCGCTGAAACCGCTCGAACTGAGCAACCACACCGGCACGTCGAGTCCTTCGCCCGGCACCGCCCGCACCGTCTGCCCCGGCGCCGCCGGGCGGAAATAGCCGCGCAACTCCTCGAGCAAACGCGGGAAATCCTCCGCGCGCTGCGCGAGATCCTTGCGCAGCGCCCTCGCCGCGTCGGGATCGCCCCCCGGGGCCCGCCCGACACCGAGGTCGATGCGCCCCGGGAAAAACGACTCCAAGGTGCCGAACTGCTCCGCGATCACGAGCGGCGCGTGGTTGGGCAACATGATCCCGCCCGACCCCACCCGGATGCGCGAGGTGTTCGCCGCGATCTGGCCGATCACCACCGCCGTCGCCGCGCTCGCGATACCGGTCATGTTGTGATGCTCGGCCACCCAGTATCGGTGATAACCGAGCGCCTCCGCGTGACGCGCCAGGTCGACGCTGCGCAGCAAGGACTCGGCCGGCGTGCCGCCTTCGGTGACGGGAGAAAGATCAAGAACGGAGAAAGGGATGTTCGCGAAACCGGACATGATATACGTGCGCTGGGCGCCTGGGAAAAGGCGCGCGCACCCTCGCCACGGAAACAAGTCCGTCAAGGGCGGCGGCGCGGTCGCCGTCCGCTTTTTCCCCTCTCGCCGCTCCGCGCCTTCCGCCTCGCCCGCCCCTCCGGGATCCGGCTACATGACTCGCGGCGCCAACCCGCGCCACGCTTCGCCGTCGCTCCACCACGCCGCCGCCAGATTTCCGCACTTCGTTCCCCGCCACGATCGCCATGCCGCTCACCCGCTTCTCCGTAAAACCGCTCCACGCCCTCACCCGCCAGCTCGCCGCCGTCGCCATGGGCCGCGCGGCGCCCGACCTCGTCATCACCGGCGCGCGACTGCTCTCGACCTACACCGACCGCATCCTCCCCGACCGCGAACTCTGGATCAAAGCCGGCCGCATCGCCTGCGCCAAACCCGCCGGCGCCGCCAAAAAACACTTCGCCTCCGTCGCCGGCGCGAAGTTCGCCACCTTCGACGCCGCCGGCGCCATCCTCGCCCCCGGACTCGTCGATCCTCACGTCCACATCGAGAGCTCGATGATGACCGCCTGCGCCTACGCCGAGGCCGCCCTCCTCAACGGCACCACCACCCTCTTCTGCGACTCGCACGAGATCGGCAACGTCTGCGACGTCGAGGGCGTCGAGTGGATGCTCCGCGACGCCCGTCAGGCCCCGCTCAACATCTTCCTCACCGTCCCCAGCACCGTCCCGGCAACTTCGCCCCAGTTCGAAACCGCCGGCGGCGATCTCACGCCGAAAAAGATCGGCGCGCTCTTCGACCGCTGGCCCGAGGCCCGCGCCCTCGGCGAAAAAATGGACTTCGTGCAGGTCGCCACCGGCGACAAACGCTCGCACGCCATCCTCGCCGAGGCGCTCAAACGCGGCCGCCCCGTCTGCGGCCACATCTACGGACGCGAGTTCGTCGCCGCCGGCGCCGCCTCCGGCATCACCGACACCCACGAGGCCATCGACCGCGACATCGCCGACGACTTCCTCGAAAACGGCGTCTGGGTCTTCCTCCGCGGCGGCAATCCTTCCACGCCCTGGCACTCGCTCCCGGAGGCCATCAAAACCGTCACCGAACTCGGCGCCTCGCCGAAACGCGTCTGCGTCTGCACCGACGACCGCGACGCCGACGACCTCTTCCTCTTCGGCCTCGACTGGGTCGTCCGCCAGGCCCGCGACGCCGGTTTCGCGCCCACCGCCGCCTGGGCCGCCGGCTCGCTCCACCCCGCCACCCGCTACGCCCTCGACGGCGAGATCGGCGGGCTCGGCCCCGGCCGCCGCGCCGACCTCGTGCTGCTCAACGACGACCTCGTGCCGCAGTCCACCTGGTATGGCGGCGAACTCGTGGTGAAAAACCGCAAAATCACCCCGCCCCTCGACCGCGCCCTTTCCAAACGCTACGCGTATCCGAAAAGAGCCTACGCCACGGTCAAACTTCCCCCGGCCGCGAAATCCCCGCCTCTCACGCCCGCCCTGCCGACCGCGCCCGTCACCGCCAACGTCATCCGCGCCGCCCTCCCCGGCATCATCGTCCACCACGACCGCGTCCGCCTCGAGCCCGCCGCCTCGTGGTCCGAGCATTTCTCGAAACACGGCCTCTGCTTCGTCTCCGTGCTCGAGCGTCACGGCAAATCCGGCGCCGTCGCCCACGGCCTGTTGAAAGACTTCGGCCTGCGTTCCGGCGCCGTCGCGAGCACGGTCGGCCACGACGCGCACAACCTCATCGTCGCCGGCACCCACGAGCCCGACATGCGCCTCGCCGTCGAAACCCTCCGCAAACTCCGCGGCGGCGTCTGCGTCGTCGACAAAGGCAAGGTCATCGCCTCCGTCGCCCTCCCCGTCGCCGGGCTGCTCAGCGACAAACGCGCGCCCGTCGTCGCGAAGGAGACGACCAGGCTCAAAAAGGTCTGGGCCGCCGCCGGCTGCACCCTGCCCTACATGGGCTTCAACCTCATTCCGCTCTCCGTCATCCCCGAGCTGCGCATCACCGACAAGGGCCTCGTCACCGTCCCCGGCATGCAGCAGCTCCCGCTCTTCGAACCCGCCTGAGCCGCCCGCGCCGCCCATCCGTCGGCACGCCGTCGCGCGCGAGGTTTTTGCCATCAAACACGCAGCGCGACCCGCCGGGAGCGGCCACACTCGGCGCCGCGCACCAAAACCTCGCCGCCCGCGCCCGTCCCCGTTTTCCCTCTTCGCGTTCCTCCGGCTTCCGATTCTCCGACTCCCGCCCTCCCATGCTCTCCCGTTTCTTCAAACTCGCCGAACACAAGACCACCGTCGGACGCGAACTGGCCGCGGGCCTCACCACCTTCGCCGCGATGGCCTACATCCTCGCGGTCAATCCCGCCATTCTCATGAACGGCTTCGGCGCCGACCCCGCCATCGGCACCGACCCGGACTCCGCGACCTTCCTCGCCGTCAAGGGCGCCCTTCTCGTCGCCACCGCCGTCAGCGCCGCGCTCGCCACGCTCCTGATGGCCTTCCTCACCAACTACCCGCTCGCCCTCGCGCCCGGCATGGGGATCAACGCCTTCTTCGCCTTCTCCATCTGCCTCGGCGCCGGCGTCCCCTGGCAACAGGCGCTCGGCATGGTTTTCGTCAACGGCTGCGTCTTCCTCGCCCTCTCGCTCACCGGCGTCCGCGAAAAAATCATCCGCGCCATCCCCTACCCGCTGAAGCTCGCCATCACCTGCGGCATCGGCCTCTTCATCGCCTTCATCGGGCTCAAAAACGCCGGCATCATCGTGGCCAATCCCGCCACCTTCGTCGGCCCCGGCGACTTCACCTCGCCGCCCGTCGCGCTCGCCCTCGCCGGCATCATCCTCACCGCCGTGCTCGTCGCCCGCCGCGTGCCCGCCGCCATCGTGCTCGGTATCCTCGCCATCACGCTCGCCGGCCTCTTCGTCCCGGACGCCCGGGGCGGCAAGGTCACCGCGCTCCCCTCCGCGATCTTCTCCACCCCGCCCTCGCTCGCTCCGGTTTTCCTGAAGCTCGACCTCTCCTTCCTCACCGATTTCTCCGCGCTCCTGAAGGTCCTGCCCCTCATCCTCGCGCTCCTGCTCGTCGACATGTTCGACAACATCGGCACGCTCATCGGCGTCACCAAACGCGCCGGCCTCCTCGACAAAGACGGCCACCTGCCCAAGGCCGGCCGCGCCCTCGTCGCCGACTCCGTCGCCGCCATCCTCAGCTCCCTCTTCGGCACCAGCACCGTCGTGAGCTACATCGAGAGCGCCTCCGGCGTGGAGGCCGGCGGCCGCACCGGCCTCACCGCGGTCACCACCGCCCTGCTCTTTCTCGCCGCGCTTTTTCTCACCCCCCTCATCCTGATCGTCCCCGCCGTCGCCACCGCGCCCGCGCTCGTGATCGTCGGCGTCTTCATGCTCCAGGAAGTGACGTCCATCGAGATGAAGGACTTCGCCGTCGCCGCCCCCGCCGCGCTCACCATCCTCGGCATCCCCCTCACCTTCAGCATCGCCGAGGGCATCGGCTTCGGGCTCATCAGCGCCGCGCTTCTCGCCCTCTGCACCGGCAAGGCCCGGACTCTCCCCGTCGCGGGCTACGTCATCGCCGGCGTGTTTTTCCTCAGCTTCTTCAAAATCTTCCCGTTCCACGTCGCGCACTAGGCGGAGCGCGTCGCCTCTTGCTGCAGGTCCGACCGCCGGTCGGGTCGCCTGGCCAGCGGTCTGGCCTGCAACAGCCCCCGCTTCCCCCTCCCTCGCCTCCAAAGCCCCGCCACGAATCCCACACTCGGAAGCTGCCCTTTTGCGCCTTCTGTGCCTTTTATCCGACCGGCCCCTCCTCATTTTCCGGCTCCAAGCTCCCTGCTCCTCGCTCCACGCCTTTCATGTCCGCCGCCAATTTCGATCCCACCAGCGCCGTCCCGCCCGAATTCGCCGACCTTGTCCGCGAACTTCAGCACGCCACCGGCGCGATCCTGAAACCCACCTCCCTCGAAGAACGGCCCCTCTACGGCACCACCCTCTACATCGCCAACTGCGTCCTCGACACCCGCTTCGGTCTTTTCCGCGCCTACGTCTTCCAGGACATCATCGACAAACACTACATCGTCGCCCTCGCCCACGGCGACATCACCACCGCCGCCACCCTCTACACCCGACTCCACTCGAGCTGCGTCACCTCCGAGACGCTCCGCGGCTGCGATTGCGACTGCGTGCAACAGCTTGAGGGCGCCTTCAAGGTCATCGCGGAAAAGGGCAACGGCGTCCTCTTCTACCTCCTCCAGGAAGGCCGCGGCGTCGGCTACGTAGGCAAGGCCCGCGACCGCATGCTCGTGCAAGCCTCCCTCGATCAGGTATCCACCTTCGCCGCCTACGCCGCGATGGGCCTCGAGAAGGATCACCGCAACTACGAGAACATCTCCCACATCTGCTACCTGCTCGGCATAAAGGCCTCCTGGATCGTCCTCACCAACAATCCCGACAAGGTGCAGGCCCTCCGCGACCAGGGCCTCGTCGTCGCCGGCACCGAGACCCTCGAGTTCGAACCCTCTCCCTTCAACCTCGCCTACCTCACCTCCAAGGCCGCCGGCGGCCACATCCTCAAGCGCCCCACCGAGACCACCGTCAAACGCGCCCTCCCGCCCGAACCGGTCAAACCCTTCCGCCCGCACGCCCTGCCCGGAGCCAGACGCTTCATCTACTCCGCCAGCTACTTCCTTCCCACCAAGCCGGTGGACGACGACATCCTCCTCAGCGAGGCCCAGTTCCGCGAACTCTTCGGCAAAGACCGCATCGAACGCTACATGGCCGGCGCGAATCCCCTCGTGCGCGGCTACCGCGCCATCCGCGACCACCGTTTCTTCGTCACCATCAACCCCGAGGCCCTCGCCGCGCACAAAAAAGAGAAGCCCGACGATCCGATTCTCGACCTCCTGACCACGCCCTACTGGTTCCGCGTCCACGTCTACTACGACATCGTCACCTCGCAGGATTTCGTCGTGCTCACCCACGGCCACCCGCGCGCTTCCGACGTCCCCGTCGTGCGCGTGCACAGCGATTCGCTCTTCAACCGCTTCCCGCTCCGCCAGGTCGAAAACCGCGACAAGCTGAAGCTGTCCGTGAAGCACATCGTCGACTACGGCGTCGGCGCGATGTTGCTCGTCCACAACGACGGACGCGGCGCCGGCTTCGGCGCCTACGCCGCCGACCGCATGATGACCGAGACCGGACAGGCCGGCAGCTCGAACGAGGCCTACGCCAAGCTCGGCATCGACTACGACAGCCGCGACTACGACGCCGCCTTCACCCTGCTCAAGCACCACATCCCGAACGAAAAAATCCAGATGGTGATGAACAGCCCCGGCAGCCTTGTAAGGAAACCCGAATACGCCGAGGCGCTCAATCGCCAGAAGTTCGACGTCGAGAAGTGGATCTTCCTCGGCGAGGAAACCGTGGTCGACTGAGCCGCGGCCTCGCACCCTTTCCACACGCCGCGATCACGCGCACCGCGACATCGTCGCAGTGGCCACATGCCGCCGGCCGCGGGAAACATCAGCCCGAAGCTCAGTTCCTTGCCCTTCATCTCGCTCAGATCGGCCTCCCACTCGAGATGCTGCCACCGGTCGGTCGCCGTCACCGAGAGTTGAGCGTAGGGGAACGTGTTCCCCGAACCGTGCAGATACGACACCTCCGGATCCGTCGCACTGAAACGAACGGACCGCTCCTCACCCGCGCCCCACTTCACCAGATCGGCGCACAAAAGCACCCGCTTCGGCCGCCAGATGAACGTCACCGCCTGCACCAGAAAAGGCGGACCGGCGCGTCCGATCTCATGGAGCCTTCCCGGCGAAATTCCCATGACCTTCTCGCCTACGCTCGTCCCGCCGCCGGCCCTGGCCCGCTGCGCTCATGCGCCGGAATGTCTTGGGCCGATTGCCATTTCCCACACGGACGAACTCAGCTAGAAGTCGCCACCGCGCAGCTCATTTTCCGCCCGCGGTAGGCTGCGGGCGAGAGCCGGACCGCCCACGCGGACAAGCGCCGCTCTCCGACGGCCCCTCCCCCGTCGGACAACCCGACCTTGCGCGCCACCACGCACCCAAGCAACGTGCACGAACCGTAATGAACACGCCGCTCCGCCTTGATCCCGACGCCGTTTGCGACGGCTGCGGTTGCCACGGCGCCTTCCGCTTCGACGGCGAAGCGCTCTGCGCCGACTGCTACGCCGGCCGCGGCTCCTGCTGCTCCGCCGAATTCAGCGGACGCGACGACCCGGTCGACGACGACGCATCACCTCCGTCCACGCCCGCCAGCTCCGGATAAACCCGCTCTAAGCGCCCAAGAGGAAAACGTCCCGCACCGCCAACCGGGAAAACCAAGGCCGCCCCCGGTTCGCCCTCCCCTGTTTCACGCCCGAAGAGAACAAGCGGGATGCCCCGGCGTTGTCGCGCAACTTCAGCCTAGCGAGCCCCCCGCTGCCGCTTCACCACTTCGACCAGCTTCTTGCGATGACAACGATCCGCATCGGCGCAATAGCAACCGATGGCGATCGGCATCCGAGCGGACAAACGAGCCAACAACTCGACCGCGCTCCGTTTTTCCGCGTCGGCGCTTAGTTCCTTTTCATAGCGATCATAGAACCAGGCGACGACCCGCTCGTCCCTCCAATCCTTGCTTTTGAGTTCGGTCAACAACCGCGCGGACGGCGCAAGAAACGGAAACCACGCGTCAAATTTTCCGAACGACTCCCACTCTTCCCGAGGAACACCACGCGGCGGCCGACGCGTCACGGATATCCTGAACGCCTTGTCCCCTCGTTTCCGCGCCTCGCCGAGCTGAAAATGAGTGATCTTCATCGCTCTCATTCTTCCGCAACGCGGCGAACTTCTCAACCCTGCCCCTGCGTTCGCCCCACGGAGGGGCAGCCTCGTGCGACAAGAAGCGATGAGGCCGTGGGGGCCGACGGTCGGCGGACCTGTCGCGTTGCCAACTCGCCCTCGCGGCATCGCCATCTCATTGCCGACCGGGAAAATGAGACAAACGATCAAACCACAAGCGACGATGACTGGCTAGCTAAGACCTTGGCGACGAAGCTCCATTTCCCCGTCAGGACTTCACTATCATATAGCATCCCGCCCCAACCATCAAACTCCCGGCAATGCGCTTGGTGTGCCGCATGAATCGCCAAGCCCTGAGTCGGTTGACGATGGCTTGCGCAAAGAACCTGAACACGGCCACCTTCACCATGAGGAATCGCATTGGCTCCATCTACTGGTTAGGCTCATTCTCATTTTGATGACTTCATAAAGGCTGCAATCTCATCATCGGTGGCTAGACGGGCCTTTAAACCCTCGACGACTACGATTTCGGCTCTGCCTGTTGCCTTGATAATGATCGATTTTGCTTTCCCGAATTCATTATCGGTCTGAAGTTGAATCGCTAGACCGTCGCTATTCTGCGTCGAGAAGCCGCTTGGATATATACTTTCTTTCGGGTATCTTGTGTAGCTTGCACGAAGCTCACCGTCGAAGAAGATAAAGAGCAGAATGGAATCAATATCGCCCCCTTCCTTGCTCGCTCGTCTTACCTCGCGTAGTCTGAGAGTGCCATCACGCTTGTGTTCGATAATTTGAGTCGCCGTAGGTGAGTCTTCGCTATCGACCACCGAGGTGACAACAGCAGCATGTGCTGACACGAAAATGCCGAGAACTGGGAGTGCCGCCAAAATTCGGTTCATGGTTTTATTTCTGCCTAACGTCAAAGATGAGCCACGGAGGTAAATGGCGCGGGTCCTGCGTTAGCAGGAACCGTGACATTTACCGGAGTTGGCTCCATCGCATTGTTAGGCTCATTTCTTCTTTTTGAATATTACGGA